>VTLG01009571.1_pt1 | contig 26803 bp, 28 predicted proteins | sample 4694571 | NCBI WGS metagenome assembly VTLG01 (sample SAMN12604809, study PRJNA352737) | marine metagenome | biome: ENVO:00000447; feature: ENVO:00000209|ENVO:00000569|ENVO:01000036; material: ENVO:00002151; isolation source: viral sequences binned using virsorter ...
GCACCACCATCTCAAAAAGGTAAGGATGACAAATATTATAATACTGTTTGGATTCCTAAAGAAATGCAAGCTAAGATTAATGAGTTAGCACAAAATGCTTTTGATCCAGTAGGAGAAGAATTACCATTCTAAATGACTTGTTAAATACTAATGAGAAGTTAGTGGAGTATGTTAAAAAACTCGAAAAAGATGTACTCCACTATAAGTTGCTTGCTAAGATGTCTGAGAGTGTTGTTGAGGCTTTAGATGCTTTTCTACCTAATGCAGTTAAAAATTATAAAGAGGAAGTGAGAAAGTTAAATGAACAGCACAAAGAATCTAATCAAGATCCCAGAGTTCGAGACAGCGATAGTGGGGATAGGGGAGAAGATAGAGGGTCCATCGGTGATGGTGTACAGCAAGCAAGAAATAATGAACATAATAAGTAATGATTACAGCGAAGAGGGGTTAGAGGAGTTATTAAAGGTAATACTGGGGTCTTATAAACATTATGATCCTCATTATTTGCCTATATTTTTAACTGAAAATTGGAGAATTTAAGGGGGGTCTGGCTTTTTCCTACAGTACGCCTATTGTACGGATACCTCTCGCCAGATCCTCCTCGCCTATGCTTAAAGACAAAAAAGATAAATATGGTTAAAAAAACATACAAAATAGAACGTATTAAAGCAAAAGAAACATATCAATGGTTGTTGTATAAGCATTATGCAAAAAGGATCCCTTCAATATCGTATGCTTTTGGGTTATATAATAAACAAGATTTGAAAGGAGTTATAACATTTGGTAGTCCACCAAACAAAGAATATAATATGGGGAAGTGTGTATTTGAAAATTTACAAGTAAATGTATTAGAATTAAATCGTTTAATAACTGATGATAATTTAGAAAAAAACACATTAAGTTATTTTGTATCTCAAAGTCTAAAATTAATACCACAACCTTGCTGTGTTGTAAGTTATTCTGATCCTAATCAAAATCACTATGGGTATATATATCAAGCAACAAATTGGATATATATTGGTAAAAGTAAACCAAAACATAAATATTATTTAGAAGATGGAACAACCTTTGATATAAGAAGAGGTTTGGATAAGAAAGCAAAGGTAATTAAAATAGAAAAATTAAAAAGAACACATAGGTATTTATATTTTTTAGGTAATAAAGCAAATAAAAAAAGAATGTATAAAAATTTAAAATTTAAAATATTAGATTATCCAAAAGGTAAAAGTAGTCATTATGATTGTGGTTATAAGACATCAACACAAGCAAAACTATTTCTATAGTGGATAGAGAATTTACAGTAGAATTACCAATGATTAAAATTAGCTCTGATTCTGGAAACGGTCATTGGGTTGACGTGGTATCAGTATTAGGTGTAATAGTTGTATTATATTTAATTAAGAGATTAACAAGTAGGTGGGATTGAAAAGTAAGGATATAGGTATTGCTGGAGAACATTTAACAATGTTCGATATAGTACTTCAAGGATATAAATGTTTTAAAATCGAAGAAAATCTACCTTTTGATTTAGTTATGTTAGATGATGACAATAAAATATATAGGATACAAGTAAAATCCACAATACAAAGAAAAAGAAATTATCATACTAATAATAAAATTTCTTATTGTTTTGCAGTAACAAGACAGCAAAGAGTGATGAAAAAACAAATAGATAGTAAAAGCACAGTAGAACATAAAGAAAACTTATATGACAAGACAGATTTTGATATACTAGCCTTAGTGGCTATAAAACTTAAAAAAGTTTTTTATATGAAACACGAAGATTTAAAATTAAAGTATGTAAGTTTAGATGGCACAGAAGATATGCCTTTAAATGAATGTTTATAACAAGGAGAATAAATGATTACAAAAAATGAATTAAAAAGGTTTCAATCCTTTATGGGTTTTGAAGAAGAAAAGGAGCAGAAGGTTGAAGATAAGCCAAAAGTTAGACATAAAACAGTCAGTAAAAAAAGAACAAGCAAGACAAAAAAGAAAATCGTCAGCAATAACAGACGGTCATCAAGTTACCGGAATGGAAAAACTAAGAACGCAAGGTAAGGGTGATAAGAATAGACTTGGAGACTGGTACTCACAAGAAACTACAGATAGATTAAACGAAATCTTTGGCAAAAAGAAAAAAGAAAACTCCGAGACAGAGGGTAGTTAAACGTCTGGACACAATTACATCTCTTTATATTAGATTGAGGGATGAGCATTGTGTTGTTTGTGGATCTCCAGAGAATCTCACTAATGGACACTTATTTAGTCGTATGTCTTATTCCTCACGCTGGGATATAACTGAAGATGGTAACTGCCATTGTCAATGCTGGGGATGTAACTTCAGCCACGAACACGATTCGTACCCTTTCACTAACTGGTATATTAAAAAATTCTCCTATGATAAATGGGAAGAGTTACATAGAAGGTATAAGAAACCAAAAAAATACACAACACCACAACTAGAGGACTTATATGTCGAAATCAAAAACAAGTACGAAGAACTTCAAAAGCAAGTACGCTGACTATGATCGTATAAATGAACAAATAGACACATCATTAAGAGATGTTGAAATAAGAGCATTCTGGGAAGGATTAAGATACTCAGACCTTAAATACGATGAAAAGATACATATGATTACATCAGACTACTTTATCAGCCAAAAAACAGTAGAATCCATTATAAAAGTAAAACTAATCGATAGATTATAACCCTATAAATAAGTAGGTAATTTCCAATACACAATTAATCGTAATATTGTAGGTGGAATATGTCTACACATATGCATTTGGTGTCTTATCTGGATCTATAATAACACTTATAGCTACAAGATTTGGTGCTAACATTTATTCAAACGGTATTACAACAATAACAGAGCCAGTAGAGTTTATACAAGAAGAGAAGAAGGTAGAGAAACAGCCAGAGAGTTGGGATTGGGATCAATATAATGACTATGTAAATAGGGTGGAGGAAGATGAAAGTACCAAGAATTGATAGAATGATAATCTGGTTTATGCGAAACATATCCAGAATTAACCGTATAATAGAGATAAGCTGTGCAGAGGCTTATGAATTAGGCTATAAGAATGGTATGGTAGATGGAGCAAAACCACAAGGTAAGAAGTATCAAAATAAAATTAAAAAATTATTAAAGAAGAGGTATAGACCATCGGCAAAGTCGTGATTGTTTTAATCGCTGTTTTAATAGGTTGTGTTTCTGATAATCTTGGACCAACAGAGACTGACGCTGGTGTTGTATATATAAGAGGGAATCATAGTTGTCCAACGATATGTGAGATTCAGCATATTCACTTTGCAAAGCACGAAGAACTTTGTGAAGAGCCTTGTACCCAAATAACTTATAGGAATAAAATAAATGGCATATAGTACAACAGAAACATCTAAGGTTAAAAAAGTTATATCAAATTTATCGTTTTCTGAACTTACACATCCAGAGGGAAGAAATCCATCAACTAGATCAAATCCAGATGGGTATTCCTTTGGACACGTTTTTAGAAGAGGATGGAACTTTTTAAGTTTCCCAAAATGGATGCAGTACACAGCATTTTCAGATATATTTGCACAGCAGTATTCTATTAATAAAATTACATCAAATGCAACTGCCATTGTTAGGGATGGAGATACGGATACTTGGGTAGGTTCGGATATAATGTCTGTAGATGTGTCAAAGGGTTATCATATATATAATGATGGTGATGAGGAACTTCAGTTAGCATATTTAGGTCATCCTTTAGGTAATGATCAATTAAACTGGAGAGTAAAACAATTAACAGATCTTTATTCAATTCCATTAACAATAAAACCATCTACTATTGAGGATGGTTTGGCCTTTGATAATTCTAGTGTAGCATTAAGATCGTCTGGTACTGGATCTGCAAGTGCGACTACTGCTTTAACTGTAGCTGATGGAGATGCATCTATTTCTGGGATATCTGAGCATCAGTATATTACTTTCTCAGCTCATACTGAAGCTGTTGACACAAATGGTATTGAAATAGAAGTAACAAGAAAATATGTAATATGTGATGGTGGGCAACCGGGATGTGTTGCGACTGGTACGGTATTGGTTGAGGGGTCGGATACTGGTGGTGGAACTATTAGTGCTGGGTCTCATTTAATTGGTGGAATTGCCGTTAGTGCAGATTTGGGTCCAGCTACTTATGCTGTAATATTGAATGAATTAAGAACAGCAATTTTACACGCCAATGGACATAATACTACAATAACTTGTAGTGGAGCTTTAACTCCAGCAGATGGAACTCAGTCTATTACCTTAACACAACCAGTTAAAGGATTAAGGGGAAATTCTTTGGTGGCTAATACAATAGGGAATGTAACTTTTAATCATTTTGTTGGTGGTTCTGGTGGTACCGGTAGTTTAATTCACAGTATGATTGGAGAGGCATCAGCTTCTATATGGGTTGATGGTGTGGGATTTGTTGGTAATTTAAGTTTGACTCCCAACGCATCTGTTTGGATTAAAGTAAATGACAAGCCAGAGGTTAATGATTTTAGAATATTTAGAGATCAAGGTCCGGACATATATAATGATCCTAGATTTACAGATGGATATCCACCGTATGGACCAGATTCTGATTCTATGACTGGGTACCCATCTTTTTTAGAGAATTGGGATCATAGTAATACTGGATGGGAGTTTTATATACAAGGTCATTGGAGTTATTATAATGATGGTGATCCAGACCCAGATTATCCTTATGGTCCGTCTGATGAGGAATGGGGAACATATAGAGTATGGGTAGAGGGTGGAGAGTGGGTTACTTTTGAATTAGATATAAACCAAAGTTCAGCTGAATACGATGGATATATGTCGGTGCATCCCTTCTCTTATTATATAAATACTGGTCAATCTTTTATAATGTTTGGAACTGGAGAAGCAGATGATGTAGATGATTGGCAAAATATATCTGAGACCACCACACATCTATCGACAATAGATGCTGTGAAGAGTGGTCAAAGGGTAAGGTATAGTGGTTTTGCTGATTTAAGAGATTGTACAGCTAATCCATTAACAATTCCAGCGACTACAGATTTTAATAATTATACAACTCGTGGTTATAATAAATCAGTAAATATGCATAATCCCAATATTAAATTAAGAGTAGTAGATGATTGTCTTGGAGATGTTACTTCTGTAGTATCTGTTAAAGTCAGACACTATGCCACAAATGGGTATCCATCGCAGAGATATGATTATGAGGAAGGGGATTTGACTGATTTAACATTAACAACTGATTATACAGTAGATGGTAATTTTAATATAACTATTGTTAAGGATCAACCTATAGTTGGATCTGGACACAACGAACAACAACTTCAAGTGACATATAATTATGATAATGGATACGCAGTTGTGGCACAAGGGGTAACTTCGTGGAGGAATCGAACTGCTGGCGATCGGCTATTTTTACAAGGTCCTAGAAACAAATTACATCATTTTAGACTAGAGAGTTCAGTAAACCATTCTTCAAGAGGTGCATATACAGTTAATGCTATTGATCAAGTTACTTTTGATGGTACTGTTTTAACTGAAGATGTTGATTATGTTGCTTTGCCAGACTTGGGTGATGGTGCAAAAATAAAATTTATAAAAAATGTAGGGTCTGGAGAAAAATCTCTTAATATTAATTGGAAGTATTCTGTTCTTCAGCCGGGAGATAGACCTAACCTTATACTAGATATTAATGGAAATAAAGTACAACATTATTACGATGCCATTGGAGTATTTAAAGCTAGCGATTGTGTTGGCTCTTCCCCTATTAGAACACCAGCTCAGTATATAACGGATCTTCCAATAATGTTAAATTATTATAATTATGGTGACTCTGATATGGGATGGTATGATTATATTGTAGAGACCTATGGTCTACAAAAAGGTCAGAAGGCTTGGGTTGAGATTACATCTTCAGTTGTAGATGGATCTAATATTCCCTCAGACGCATCTGTATATTTATCTTTAACTTCATTTGGAGATTATAAGAGGTATTTTGTTTTTACTGATAATAATGGGTGGTCTGGTGGTTTAGTATATAATGTAGACGCAACTGGAACTAGGGAAGATATTTTTACCAACTTAAAAAATGCAATAGAGGATACTAATGGTATGGGTGGATATATGACAGCAGTTGTAGGTACTGATAAAATCACAATAACCCAAACTCAAGAAGGAATAGAGGGGAATACTCCAGTAATATTTGAAGGTGCTGGTATAAATGGAGATATGCTTACCACTATAAATGTTACTTCTGGTTCTATAACTGGTTTCCAAGAATCGCCAGTAATTGGTAATTTTGATTCTGGTGGTACTTCTGATGTTCCAAAATTTGTTTTATGGGATGCAAGTTTGCAAAAATATTTTATTTTAAAATGGCATCACTATAATGTTGCGACTGGGGTAGAGACTAAGTATGAGTATCATAATTTACAAGAGTTGTTACATCAAGAGCCAAATGCTGGAGCTATTCCAGACCCAGAAGATTTTATTGATTACTCTGTTGAAGAGGATTATCCTTATCCACAAAGTCTATTACCTATTGAATGTAATGAGATGAATGCTGTCCACTCTATTAATCCAGACAATTTAGAAAGTAATTATTGGTTTTTAAAAGCTGTACCGGAAGGAGAAGGATGGTAGGAAAAAAATATAATGCAAAAAGGTTTAAGCCTAAGTCTTTAGATAGAGGTTCTCTTCCAAAGTCTGATCCTAGAAGGCAAGATAGAGGTTATTTGTATCTCGGATATGTAGGTCCAAGACAATGGAGGTGGATATCTTTTCCTTACAAGGGGATAGATATGGGTATAGAAAGTATATTGCCATCCTCAGAGTACCCTCAAATAACAAAGATAAAGACATCTGGATGGGGTGGTTCATATGCAAGTATGAAGTATGATGGTGTTTGGTCTGGAAGTATAACAACTATAGATCCCAAAAGAGGGTATGAAATATTTAATGACTCTGATGAGACTGTCCATCTAGAAATAACTACACCGGGTGGGTATGGTAGTTTGTATGGTGACGCTGATTTAAAATGGGATTTACAAGGAGGTTTAAATCAAGTTGCAACACCGTTCTTTTCTTTTGAGAACGCACCATCTCAAGGGGGTGGATATCACGATGATTTATATCAAAATGAAGGTGAAGCATACCATCCGATTGATAGTGCGTTGGCGTTTACAAATCACGGTCAAAGCATAGCTGGTGGAGGTACTGGAGAGATACTAGAGAAGGTTCTGGGTGAGGGTCAAGCTATGGACTATATTGATAATGAATGGGTAGGCTCTATAGCACATTATGGGTTTAGGCATAATTCTGCGTATTTTTTTGATGTTAAGAATCAGCCAGCCTCAGAGCCATTTAGATATTTTAAAGATCCAGTTATACACCCATATGATTATAGTGAAAATCAATATTTTAGGAGGTTTCAAGAACATCCAATAGAGGGTGTTAATTGGGGTAATTTTTTGTTTGATCAAGGAGACCCCGTATATCAAAATTTGCACGGTGGTTGGACTATGTATAAATGGGCAAAAGGAAATACCCTAACAAGACCTACGCCACAAGAGGATTGGATAGGGGTATATAGGGGTGATGTATGTGTAGGATCTCACTTTATATTGACTGATGATTGGACTGCTAATACTAATGGTGGTATAGATAGCTATGCTGATTTAAATCAGATGGCTTTTCTAGTTAGTTTACAATCTAAAAATGGTCCAGATGGAGATATTCACCATAACTGCCACGATGGTGATTTGGTTAGGTATTTATTTTATGATGCATCAACTGAAGAGTATTTAATGTGTAAATGGTATGATACTGTTACTCAAAAAGTTTTAGAGTGGGAGGATCCATTAGGAGACGGTGCTTATGAGAATGTTTCTAAATATATGTTCCAAACAGCATTTATAAATAGTGATCAAGGACAATTTTTAGATGGTTCATATCCACATAATTTTCCAACATATTTTTATGGAGATGCTCTTGAGAATGCGTTAAATTATTCTGAAGGTGGATCCCTTACAATTGCTCCCGGTTTTCGCTTTGCTTTAGTCGCAGTACCCTATACAAACACAGACGGAACAAAAAACACTTGGTATACAACAAACCAATAAGGAAGAACAATGAGTAAAAAAAAGAAGATTAAAAAGTTAGCTTATAAAGACAGACCTTACAAGGGTATGGATACAGATTCTAAACATTCTCCTACTGTTGAAAAAATTATAGTTGGAGGAGATTACATACCTACGAGGAGAGAATTAAGGGATAAAAAAAGGTGGAGATTGCATACTCCTTACGAGATGAGATCGATAAAAGAATATGAGCTTAATAGGGATAGAAGGCGAACGATTGAAAAAGAAGGAAGTAAGTTAAAGAAGAAAAAATAGAGGGTAATATGGGCAAAATAAATACAGACGAGTACACTACATCAAGTACCATAACACGAGATGAGGATTCAGTCGAGTATGTTCAAGGGAAACACGATAGTAACAATGATGTGAGGAGAGATAAGAAGGGATACTGGTTGAAAGGTCAATCTGGTAACCCTAATGGTAGACCACCAAAGGGTAAATCTGTAGCAGAAAGATTTAGAGAGAACCCTACTGGAGAGAAGGTACTACAACAGATTTTTGAGATAGCTAGTACATTAGGTGAGGATAAACAACATTCAGATGCCTTACAATGTGCAAAGCTAGTAATTGAACGCTTGGTGCCAGCATTAAAGTCATCAGAGTTAAAGATGAGTTCTGAAGATTCTGGAGTGATTATAATGCCACCACAGATACCGGTGGAGTCAGATGAGTAAAAAATTAAAAAGAATTGGACCTAGCACATTGTATAAGTATAATACAAAAAAAGCTAAAGATATGCGTAAGCATTATAAGTTTAATTCAGATGGTACAGTATCAACTCATCGTATGTCAAATTATAAAGGGATAGCTCATCCAACTGTTTTCCCAGTTAAAGGGGGTTGGAAAGAGGCATCTGGAATTAGTGGGTTCGAGGAGGCAATTAAACGGAATGAGGTATTGTATTTTAATACTCCAGAAGAGGCTAAACAATTTGCAGAGGGTGGATATAAATCTACTAGGTATAAGTATTTAAAGAATATGGCAAAGAAGAAATGAATGAAAGACCTATTAAATGGCAACCACATAAAGGACCTCAGACACTTGCCTTATCTATTGATGAGACAGCTTTCGAAATATTATACGGTGGTGCAAGAGGTGGTGGTAAGACTGATGCCGGTATTGTCTGGATGCTTAAAGCTGTTGACAATCCTAATTTTACTGGGTTATGTATTCGTAGGAATCATACTGACTTGCGTAACTGGATTGATAGGGCATCAGAGTTGTTCCCTAACGCAACGGTATCTGGAAAGCCATCAGTATTTAAGTTCCCATCGGGAGCAAAGATCTTTACCGGTCATTTAAGGGATGCTAATGCGTATACACAGTTTCAAGGGTGGGAGATTCACAGACTTTTAATTGAGGAGCTGGGTCAGATCCCAGACGAACAAAGCTATTTGAAATTAATATCTTCAGTAAGGTCAACTTGCGATGTTAGACCTCAGATATTCTGCACAGCCAATCCGGGAGGTGCTGGACATCAATGGATTAAGAAGAGATGGTTGATAGGTAGGAATAAGGATAATCAAGCATTTAAGGATCCAATAAGTGAAAGGTATAGAGTATTCATACCAGCTACAGTAGAGGATAATCCAACGCTAGTAGCAAAGGATCCAGATTATGTTAGATTCTTAGATTCTCTTCCAGAGCCAATGAGATCAGCTTGGAAGGATGGTGACTGGGATGTATTTGCTGGTCAGTACTTTACAGACTGGAATCCTAGACTGCACGTTATAAGTAAGGATAACGCTAAGAAGCTCGGATACGGTAAGGATTATAACCGTAAGTATATTGGTATTGATTGGGGTTTTTCAGCTCCATTCTGTGCAATATGGGTTGAGGTAGCATCAAACAATAGAGTGTTCTGTTATCGTGAGATGTATGGTAGAGAGAAACATCCTTCAGAGTGGGGTGAAATGATCGCAAAGGTGAGTATGAATGAAGATATATATCAGTCATTAGGTGATCCATCAATGTGGACTAGAAACCCAATGAGTTGGAATAAGCCAGAGACTGAGATGTATAGTGAGAGAAGTATTGCAAATGCATTGATTGCTAGTGGTGTACCAAACCTATCACCAGCCAATAACAGTAGAGTGAATGGTTGGAGAAATATGGCACAGATGATGCATTTTAAGAAGGGAGTAATCCCTAGCTTTTTTATAATAGATGGTCAATGTCCTAACTTAGAGAGGACAATACCAGATATGATTTTTGATGAGAAACGACCAGAGGATCTGGATACTACTTTAGAGGATCACGCATTAGACGCAGTAAGGTATGCATTGACACACGTTACTGCACCAACTAAGCCTAAGCCTCGTAAGTCAAAAGATCAATTAGCGATTGAGAAATTGATGAATCCAGAGCCAGATGGCTGGTCATATGATTGGAGAGAATAATGCCAAAGTTAAATGGTAAAAAATATAGTTATAATGCTAAGGGGATATCAGCATACAAGAAGGCTCTGAAGAAGTTAAAGAAGAGAAAGATGAAAGAGTACGGTGATCAGAGTAGAAATATACCATCACCACCTCCACCACCACCTCCGGGAGGAGAATAGATGGCTAATTATCCAGATGTAGATCTTCCAGTAGGTGATGACTTAATTGATATAGTTAAGCTCAATAATAAGTTTGATTCTGCTAAGGATGCAAAGAAGCATAAGGTAACTCGATGGAGACGTAATGAGGAGTTGTATAGTGGTCAGATATTAAAGCCATTCAACTTACCAAAGTATAAGTCACGCATTGAGCCTAACTTTATACACTCAATACTAGAAACAATATACTCTATATTAACTGACCGTAATCCAAAGGTTGATGTAATGCCAAAGCGAGAGGATCAAGTAGACTCATCCAGAATAGCTCAAGAGGCAATAGAGAATGAGATGTCAAACGCAAAGGCAAACAGAGCAGTAGCTAATATGAAACGAGATGGACTTCTATATGGGAATGGCTTTCTCAAGGTTGCTATAGAAGAAGGTGTGATTAACTACAGCGTACCAGATCCTTACACAGTATTCATTGATCCTCTTGCTACCTCGATTGAGGATGCTAAGTGTGTTATATTTGCTACTCCACAGTATGTATCAGACATTAAAGATCAGTATGGTAAGAAGGTGCCAGCAGAGGGTACATTAAATGAGTATAAGTCATTTGTTAGAGGTGAAGATAAATATGGTACAGATAAACTAAATATTACAGAACAAGAATCTAAAGGTCCTCAAGAGAATAAAATGGATAGTGATTATGGTGGTGGGCAAGCATTAGTTAAAGAGGCTTGGTACTGGGAGAATGATCGTTTGATGCTAGCTACTTGGAGTGGTAAGACATTACTACAGAAAACAGAGGCACCATATGATTTTATACCTTTAGTATGTTTCCAGAACTATCAAGATGCTCATTCAATTTGGGGCAAAGGAGAACCAGAAATTATAGAGTCATTAGCAGTAGGTACATCGATATCATTATCACAAGCTATGGATAACCTAATATATCACGGTAATCCGGCTGTTGTAATGAGTAAGTCAATGGCAAAGACCTCTGGTAATAGACCTACAGATAAACCGGGTCAAGTATATTATACTGGTGGACCACACGAGTCAGTAACAAGGTTACCGGCTGGTAATATATCAGCGTCATCACTACCACTTGCTGAGAGTATGATGAAAATGACTGATATTGTAAGTGGTGTACACGATATAACTCAAGGAAGGAACCCAAGTGGTGTTACAGCCTCAAGAGCTATTCAACAGCTACAAGAGGCATCACAGCAGATTATAAGAACAAAGGAACGTGAGGTTGGTCAAGATGCTATCATATCAATGTACAGACTAACGCTTAACTTACTTGTAAATAATTATGAACAGCCAATTAATGTAAGACGTATAACAGAGACTGGCTATGAGTTTGAGCAAGTTAATCCATATGACCTATCACAAGATTTAGACTTTAAGTATATACCGGGAAGCTCAATGCCAGAAAGTAGAGCTAATAGATTTGATCAAGCGTTAGACCTTGTTCAGTTAGGTTTATTAGACCAAGAGAAGTTCTGGAGATGGACACAGAAGGATATCTCAAAAGAGATTCTGGAAGAGATGTTAGAGCAGAAGAAGCAACAGCAAGAGGCTTTACAGCAACAACAGCAGATTATGGAGACCTCTACAGATGAGGATGAGATAATGAATGCACAGCTTGCTATGCGTCAATTAATGGGGATGAATGATGAGCAACCGGCTTAAAAAGATTTCATTAAAAAATTGGTGTTTATCCAATGGTTATAATGGAGTAACAAAGGAATGTATATTAAGTGCCTTTCAGTCTCAAGATGAGAAGGTACAATCGATGGCAAAAAAACAAATGATAAAAGGAATGTCTTATGGCAAAGAAGAAGAAAAAAGGTAGTACAAAAAGTAAAATGATATCTAGGATGGCTGGTAAGTTTGCTGGACCTCAAAGTCACTATCCTCCAGCAGTAGCTAGGGATGTGTCTAAAAGAGGTGGAACTACTGATTATAGTAGTAGTCCTAGTCTTGAAAATGCTAATTCGACTGCTAATAGTGCTGGAAAGTCTCAGTTTATATATAATAGGAAACTTTATAATGTTGGATCTGGTAGAGGTGCAAGTCCGACATTAGTACGAGCATTGACTGTATAAATTTTTTTAATGACCAACCCGAAAGGAGTGTCAAATGGCAAATAAGTACAACGAAGTAGAGTTAAGTGAAGAGGAGATAGCCTCTTTAGATGAGACCACAGAGTCTCAAAATGCTGAAGTTGAAACAGCGAAACCAGAATCTGAGGAAACTTCTAATGAAGTAATTGAACCAGAGGAGGATGATGATAGAATTGAGATAGATGGTGAACGATATGATATAGACACCATAATGTCTTGGAGAGAAGATGCTGATAATAAAGATAATTGGCAGAAATCTAATACTGAGAAGGCTCAAAAACTATCGAAGTGGAATAAGTTAGCTGAGAAGATTCAAGGAGACGAGGACTTCAAAGAACACATTAAAGATTACTTTTATCAGAATCCTAGTGAGGCTGATAAATTGGGTCTTGATGAGGTACAAGTTTTAGAAGATGATCCAGAGGATATGACTCCTTCGGACATCGAGATAAGACTGAATGCCTTAGAAAGAATAGAAGGTAGTCGTGTTCAAGAGGCTCGTGAGGATTTTCTGGAAAGCACAATGGATGATTTAGAATCAAAGCACCCAGACTTACTGGGAGGAGAGAATACAATGAAATTCTTGGAGTACGCTGATAAAAATAGCGATGACTTTATAAGGAATGGAATTGTTGATCTTGATGGAGCTTTTAAAGAATGGTCCTATGATGCTATGCAAGAGCAACTTAGCCACTATAAAAAGTTAGATAAGAATAAATCACGCAATTCTGGAAAGGTTGTCACGAAAGCTCAGAAAGGTGCTATTGAAGAGGTTAAACCTAAGAAATACAAGTCTTTCAAAGAGGTTTCAATGGATGACCCAGAAATTGCTAAATACTTTGAATAGGAGGCTTTAAATGGCTTTAACAAATACGTTATCGGCTCTCACAAGAGAGAAATTTATGCCTATTCTGGTGGACAATATTTTCAACTCCAACGCTTTATGTTTGAAACTTTTAAAGAATGCAGAAAAGTTAGATGGTGGATCTAAAATAGTTGTTCCAGTAGAATACGCAATTAATAGTAATACTGGTTGGTTAACATACACTAATAGTGGTGCTGTTGCTAGTAGTGGTGCAACAGATCAAGATATCACAGATATTGCTCAAAGATCCGAATGGAATTGGGCAACAGCTTACACAGCAGTCTTGATTAATGGTGAAGAACTTAAAATGAACGAAGGTTCTAATAGAGTTCTTTCTATTATGAAAGCTAGAATGAGTAACGCTGAAAAGTCTATCCGTGATACCTTTGGTACTGGATTATTTGCTAGTGAAGCAGTTGTTGATGGTCTTACTACATTAAATGGAGCTGGAACATATAATGGTGGTCAATCTGCTGGAAATGCTCAAGCGTGGGATAATCTTTCACAAGGTGGATATATCAATGACTATACTGGATTGACTGGTGCTAGTGTGTATCATCTCCCAGAAAGTGGTAATGACTCTGGAACTGTTGATACTGACAATGCAGTTATTGGTTTTGATAGAAAGCTAGGTGGTATAGATACAGATGATGGACCAACTACAAATACATTCTGGAATGCAAACCTAGATTCTTTTGTTTGGACTATTGGTCATACTATTGATACTGATGATGCATTAAATGTTAATGGTGGTGATGACTTTGCAACTGCTACGTATAGTCATCTTACAAGAACGCAAAATGGTGTTGCAAAAATTGTAAAGGCTATGACACAAATGTATGGTGCTTGTAGTGTTGATTCAGATCAGCCAGATTTGATTGTAACTACACAAGTTATCTATGATGCTTATGAGGGTTCACTACAAGCCAATAAAAGGTTTGAAGGTGATGCTACATTAGCAGATGCTGGGTTTCAGACATTACGTTTTAAGGGAGCTAGTGTTGTTGTAGATAGTCATTGTCCAGCCGGTCATATGTACTTCTTAAATACTAAATACTTAGACTTTAAAGTTCATTCTAAAAGAAACTTTGAGTTTGAGAACTTTAGAAACCTAGAAGCTAACGATGTGATGCAATCTAGAATCTTCTGGATGGGGCAGTTAGTTTGTTCTAATCCTAGTAGACAAGGTTTGTTAGTCGGTGGAGCAGTAGGTTATTAAAATAGTTAAATCATTGTGGGTGGGGGTAATACCCCACCTACTCTTAGGAGAAATATGCTTTTATCAGAACTAATAACAGAATTACAATATAGGGTAGAGGACGATAGTGCAAACTATAGGTTCCCAGAGGACCAGAAGATTGATGCTATTAATAATGCATACTATACTTTATTATCAATTATTGATGATAAGAGTCTTAGTAAATTAAAACTTACAAAGACAACGGTTCCACTTACTTTAGATAATGATAGTGGTTTTATGTATTATCGCTTTGTTGGTAATTCTCCATTAAGAGTGGCTAACGCTAGAGCAAATGGTGTAGAGTGTCAAATAGTAAGTAAGGATGAATTATTTAGCAAGAGTACTAGATATAAATATGGAACATTGGTTTCTGTGTGTAAAAATTATTCACCTTATTCTGATTATACTGCAATATATGTAACCCCAATAACTGTATCATCTATTATACTTTGGTATACACAAGAGGTTGAGGGTATAGAACTAAGAAATGAATACCCAATTACTGAAATATTAAAACCAGTATTATTAGGATTAGCAGAATCAGAATTATGGAGATCAGACAATGCAAATTCAAGAGCTAAAGAGGCTTATGCAGAGGCAATCAATATCTTACAAGCACAAGAGGGTAAATGAAAATAGAAATACCATTAAAGGGTGGATTTAATTCTCATTATGATCCAGAAGAAGTTGGTTCTGGGTTAACTGAATTAATTAATTTTAATAATAAAAAGGATGGCAAAATAATAAAGCGTTTAGCTTTAGGGGTTGGTATTCTCTTTAGATATAAAAATTTAACCAATATTATTCATTGGATATCTCCTAATGGGGATGATTATTACATAGCATATGATATACGTTCACAACAAAATACTTTAAATAGACAAATATATAAAATATCTAATAATTTTACAGATATTGAAGAGATTGCAAAATTACAAGGCGTAGGAGATGAAGTAAAATTCGAAAATAATGGTTCTATGGTTCGAATATCTTTTGGTCATAATCATTTATCTAGAATATATCATTATATTAAACGCAGTTTATTGTGGGGTAGTTATAAACAATTTTATAATGGTCGATATTTTTTTGATTTTGCACATCCAAGAAATATAATTAATGAGTATTTATTAAGCTCTTCTCTGTCCTCTATAAAAAATACTTCGTCAGAAAATTTACAGTTTTCTTTGAAGATGTTTTCAGATGAGTGTAAAACATTAGATTTGTCTGTAGAAAATACCACATATTATTATAGTTATAGCCTCTTATTTGATGGGGTACAAGAGTCTCTTTTAACTCCTACTTCATTTAATACTAAAGGTCTTGCTGAGTCGAATACTGCAATGGAAGGTATCCTAAAGTTTGATAATACTAATTGGAATCCTAGAGTTACTGGTATAAATATTTATAGAGGTTTATCTTCAAATTTATCAAGCCATTATAAAATACTTTCTAGGAGCCTTACAGATACTGATGATTCAATTAATTATAAAAATTCAATAGATGGAAATACTGGAATGATATATTATGCAGAAGGAGCTAATTTTGATGAAGATTCTTTAATAGGTAAAAAATTAATTATTCATATGGGTACCAATTCAAACACAGACCTTTATCAAGATAGAGATATCAGAGGAAATACAAAAGATTGTATATATGTAGATCAAGGTACAACTGGTCTGCCGGGTGATGGGAATGGTGCTATCTGGGGGCAGTATGCATATATTGCTGGTGATTTACAGTATGATGATGTAGAACATCAAATTGGAGGTACTGGAGAGGTCTTAAAATGGTACACAACTACAGTAGGTGGTGCGTCTATCTCCGATCAAGCTGTTGGTACTTGGGCTGGTCATTATACTTATTTAGGAGCTGGTACCGTTGGTTCGTCAGCTAAAGGAATAATGCTTGGAGAAAGTCAAGATTTTTCATCCGAAAGAATATGGGTTACTTCACATAAAATAAGAACCGATATATTTGATGATATGGGTGGCACTCCTACATATCCTAGAGAATATAAATTGTCAATGATGGTTGGGGTGGAAACAAGTAAACTAAATGCTCATATGGATGATCCAAATGTTGATTTTATAGAGGTAATGGTTGGAGCTACGGATCACTCAGAGCCAACTGCATCTTCTATATCAGACAGTTATCAAATAGGTAACACTCTAACACAATTAGATTTTAAGGCTGTAAGACCTCAATATAAAACTGGTACTTGGGAGGGAAGTACTACAGAGTCATCAGCCTCAGATACTCCTCCCGGTAATGATACTTTAGATTATTTAAACCCAGCATTTACTATTAACTGGGTTAATGTAACTGGAACATTTAAAGCTGAAAGTGCAACTCAATATTTATTTATAAAAGTTACCAAAAGATCAAGCAATATTTCTACGGATTGTATGCTTTATGTAGATAATTTAGTTATAGCTAAGACATTAGAAGTTTATAAAATGTATGGAGGTGAGCAAGTATATACAAGTCCTACATTAGACCTAGACTCTGATAGTGGTCATAAGGATTGGGCATATATAGGAAGTGGTAGTGTTCACCCTAATTTAAATGGAATTAGCGTGGTAGAACATATGACTCCAGAGGCTGAGATTGGACATATTCATAATAATTCAAAAAGGTCTATTTTTAAAGATAAATTTTCTGGGCAATATTCATATACAGAAGATCTATCAACACATTATAATTTATTTAATGAAGTATCGATAGATGATGCTGTGTTTAGTGAAAGTGACAATTCTTTATATAAAAACAATTTAGTTAATCCATCTCTCGGTGATAATAAAAGAAGGTATTGGATCATTGGAAATAAAGTAAGGATTTCTGGAACAGTTCATAATAATGGATTCTTTACTATAAAAATGTTGGAGGATGCTGGGGCTGGCTCCCCTAGTAAAATTTATTTCGAAGATGATAGAATGGTTATTAATGAGACAATAGATAATGGTAACGCAAGAATTTTTCCATCTGGTACGATACATATTTCAAATAATTTTCAGATTCGAGCTAGAAATAATGAAACATCATTAGTATTTTGGGATAAAGGTTTGGCAGATGGTGAGTATCATCCACTCCCTCATACATCTAGTATAGAGGTGGGTTATAAATATGTTACAAGTGCAAATGGAAGAAGGTTTGTAGCTAACGTAAATTTAAATCCAAAAGGTAAGAATGAAGTGCATAAAGACTGGATTATTTTTTCAGAATTAGGTCAGCCAGACGTATTGCCTATATCTAATTATATATATTTGCAAGATTTACAAGGTGGAGAGATTCACGGAATTGAAACATTACTAAGCGATATTGTGGTGTTTATGGATAATGGAATTTTTAGAGTAAGTGTTCCTACGTCAGATCCTAAGCAATGGAGTACAATAGAAGCTATAAGAGATGTAGGGTGTTCTGCTCCAGATTCCATTGTGACGTATGATGGTGGTGTGTTTTTTGCTGGTAAGGATAATTATTATTATTTAAATGCTAATTTTGAGCTAACTCCAATTTCAAGCTCTATAAAAAGTGAATATCAGCATTTTTATCACAATGGGATAAAAACTATTAAAGATGTTCAGTCTAATCGATTAATCGTACAAATATCGAATAATAATTTTTTTATATTTGATTTAGACTCTTTTGCAATAAATGAAGAGAATTGGTCAAAATATATATTATCTATTCACGAAGGATCTTCTGAATATATGATTCAAGATTTAAATAATATTGTATGGATAGTGAAAAACTCATCTGATGAGACTAAGATTAAAGAGTTTACATCTCCAATAGATTATGAAGTTACTCCAGTAAATATAAGCTGTGGGGTTGGAACTGGTTGGATTCCAATTACTTCTAATTATAATAGAGATAAAATGATTAGACGAATACATATTAGGTATAAAACTAATAGCCAAAGTGTTTCAATAGATTTGCTTAAAAACGAGGAGGATTCTGTTATATGGACTAGAAAACTGGATCCATCAAAAAGTTTGGATAGTTTAAAGGTTGGGGTTAGGGCAAAAAATATAAAACTTAGGTTGAGTGATAACTCAAAGGATAGTGTAGAGATTAGGAGGATTGAAATTGAGACCGATTGATAGAAAGCCTAAAGATAAAATCACTGCTCAAGCTATAAATAGATTACAACAACAAATAGGTGAAATAACCAAAAAAGAGCTTGCTGAAAGTTCAATAGTTGAAATACCACCAACACCGTTTCCGGGAGAGGACGATACTCCAACAAACACACCCTCACGAGGACAGTTATATGTTAAAAATTCAGATGGAGATTTATATTATAAAACTGTAGGTGGTGTAGAGTGGAAATTGAATCACCAAAGATGGCATAGGAGTTCTGCATTTTCTCACGCAAGTGGCAACAGTGATGCTAGGATGATTCCATTGGCTGGGGGTTCTGTTACCACATCTGATACAACACCAACAGACTTAGAATTAGATGATTCGTACTACATTGTACCCTATGATTTAAAAGTAACATCAGTAAAAGGAGTATTTGCAAGACAAGGAAGTGCCAACCCACATCCCGGAAATACTACAATAAAGCTATACAAGACTGGCACAGCTCTATCAAATGCAATTACAGTAAATATAGGTCAAGTAGGCTACGATGAAACAGATTTATTTAAAAATATTTGGACTTGGGATTTAAGTAAAGAAACAAACACATATAAGGCTGGTGATATTATGCATATAGAAATAGACCCAACAAATTTTATATACTATGCAACATTAACAGTAATAGGTGAATACACATAAGGAGTAATTATGGATTATAGTTGGAATGGTTTAGCAGATAGATGTCAACTGTATATAGATGCAGAAAGACCATTATTAATAGAGCTATTAAAAGAGGCTCAATCAGAGCTTTCAAATGAATGTCTTTTATATGATGCAGTATTTACTTATGTAGGTGAAGATTTAGGGTATATAGAGGGTAGGAACCAAAATTATGGAGTACTGCCAACTGACTACCTACAAGATATAGGAGTATGGTGTAATGGTACTCCTTTGAAGAAGATGTCAGAAAAAGATTTTTACTATAAGGATAGTGGCAGTACAAACTATAGAAGGAATGTTCCAGATGATGGCGAGCCAAGTTTTTATTATATAAGTGGTGGTCATATTCAGTTTAATTCAAATCCAAATGCTACAGATGAGATAATGCTTTATTATAAGTCTCGCCTTGTAAGTTCTAATGCAAATAAGTTAACATATTTTACAGCAGTTGGAGATGGAACTACGATAGATCTTCCATTTAATTTAAAAAGTGAGTTAAATGGTTTAAATATAATGTCAAATAATTGGAATGGAATAAGCCTTCAATTTCAAGGAGATATATCACAATCTATTCCAGCTCTTTTAGACCCATTTTATTATAATACAGCTCATCAACCAAACCCAGATTTAGTTTCAGTTAATGGTAATAGATATTCGTGTATAGATGGTGGAGAGATAAGTGGAACAAGGATGGGTCATATAATGGCGTTTGGTCGTGTTGCACCGGTGATACCATCAGAGTACCATTTATCTTTATGTGACTACGCTATAGCGATAGCCTCTGCTAAGAAGAACCCAGAGGTACACGATAAACACCTAACTATGTGGACAGCAAGAATGCAAGATATAAAGAATAAGGACGCAGATAAGGATCTGATGTTTAACATTAGGGAGGTAGTATAATGAGTTTATTACTTGGTGGAATATTAGCTGGTGGTAAATTTGCTTTAGATGCTTATGGTAATTGGAAGAAAAGAGATGCATTAGAGGGTCAAAAGAAACTTACACCAGAAGAGGCATCTTATAAAAAGAAATTAACAGAGTTATCCACAAAAGGTGATCCTAATATAAATAAGATCCGTAATCGCAGAATAAGTGCAATAAGGCAAGTAGGTTCAGATACTCAACAAAAGATTACTGGAGATTTAATTCAGTCTGGAATGGAGAACTCTGTAGTAGCTAGTGAGCTTAGAAGAAAGGCTGGTGCTGATGTAATGAGGCAAGTAGCAGAAGAGTCTCAAAAGATAGCTGAAAGAAATCGTACTTTTAAACAAAAACACTCAGAAAAACTTGATAAGTACAATATGGATAGGTCTAAGTATCTTAAACAATTATCTGCTAAACAAGATGAAATTCCTACTCTTGGAGAGACTGCATTATCAAGTGCTTTAGACTTTGGAGCTGGTGAATTAACTAAAATAGGTACTAAATCAGCACAGAAATTTGAATTAATGAAATCAGCAATAGCTGGTGGAGACTATACTTTAGAAGAAATAGAAGAAATGATGAAAGGTCTTTTATAATGGATTTTAGCAAATTAACCAAAGAAGAAAAGGCAAATTTAAAGTTTTTATTAGAGCAAAAAAAACGAAAACTAGAAAAGAAAAATCTAACAGAAGAAAAAAGAAAACTTGAAAAACCTACTACAAAAGAGTCTGAAATGAAATTAGCTAAAGGTTTAGAAACTAATTTACAAGATAGTTTGAACCTTATGCCACAATACCCAGAGTTTACTCCTTTAGAACTTAAAAAGAAAATTGCCAAGCAAAAGGCAGAAGAAAAAAAAGCACTTAAATTTGAAAATTGGATAAAAACAGCAGACGAATCTGATCTTATGAAAAGGTATGAAAAATTAAGTGAACGAATTGCTTTACAAAAGGCTTTGCGTAAAAATGATCCATCTGAATTAAATCCACCTCAACTTATATTATGGAATCAGTTGCAAGCTATTATAAACAAAATTGGTGGCACTACACCTTCAACTACTACATCTGGTGGTACAACTGGTGGTGGTGGTAAGTCTATAGTTCAAAGAAAATCTCAACGATCTACTGAGACAATAACAGAAAGACAAAAAACTAATGCTCAAACATCGCTGGCTATAAATATGAGAAAGTCTGGTTTATATACTCCACAAGAAGCATCTGAACTTAAAGCTAAGTTTATACTAGCTCTTAAAAATAAAACACCAGTTAAATTAAGGCATTTACCTCCAACCGATCCTAACTCTAGTAAGACTGGAATATATTCTGGATTTGGAGATCCATTTGATATAAATAATTGGGAGATTCAATAGATGGGATGGTTGTTTCCAGATGAAGAAATTGCAGATAATTTAAATGATAAAAATAATTGGCTATTTCCAGAGGAAGATAAAAATAAATCTGAAGTTCAAAAAGAGCTAGATAAAAAGAAACTTTTTGATCCAGAGTTATTTAAGCCTACACCTATATTAAATCCAGATGGATCTACATTAAATCTTGGTGCAGTTAAATTAAGCGATGATGGTAGTAGTATGGTTATAAATGACAAGTCTACTATTAATACTTTATTAATACCAGATATAGCTCCTATTACTAACAATCAAGAAGATTTTGATTTTTGGATGAATCAAAAAAAGAAAAAATCAGAATTACTATCACAAGGCTATAGTTTAGTAAATATAGATACACAAGATTATTATTATCCAGAGGGATCTAAAGAAGTTAAAAAGAGAAATGCATTTGATGCTATTGCAGAAGGAGCAAAGAATTTAGACTTTGTACCCTTTATAGGAAACTACATTGATATTGCAGAATTAAATAATATGTACCACTTATCAGTAAAATTTGATAAAGGTACAATAACAGACGAAGAACACGAAGAGCTATATAATTTTGTAGAAAAAAACAACGAAGAATATGAAAATACATTTATGGCTGGAGTGTTTGATGTATTAATGAAAACACCAGCATTTATGGGTGAAATGGGTGGTGGATGGCTACTTAAAGAAGGTGTTAAAGGTATCACAAAAGCTGGATTAAAAAGAGTACTATCTCAGAATTTTAAAAAGAAAGTTAAGAACTCATTCAATAAAAGATTAACATCTAATATAGTAACAAAGGGTCCTTCAGTTAAGGGGTTCGCACCATTAAAAGGATTAGTAGTAGATAAGAAACAAATAGCTAAAGGTGTAGCAGATGCATCACTAGTAACTGTGCTTGGAGCTGAAACTGGTGGAATGGTACAAGTAGGTGCATTAGAAAAGTATTTAAATCCTAGATACCAATTTGACACAGATGATATGCTTATGTTAAGTAAAGAGGCTATCTCTTATGACAAAGCAAAGACCAGAGCAAGGTTTGATACCTATGTAGAATATATGTCTGAACAGACTGGTGGAGCCATTAGATGGTTAGGTAGTCCTATTAAAAAGAACATTCAAGAAAGATTAATGACAGTAGGTTTATATAAAGCCTTAAAAAAATCAAACCCATCTGCATCAGCTAAAGATATTCGTAAAATCTTTGAAACATTAGGGTATCACGGAATAATGGAAGAGATGATGGAAGAAAGAGTAGGTGAGTTTGCTAGAGGTATAGGATATCAATTAAGCAAGGCTGGAGTTTTAAATGATTTAGATGATCCATCTTTTGAATATAAAGCTCCATCTGGTAAGCAACTACTTACCGAATTAGTAGCATTCGCTGTTCCGGGTGGAGTAATGAAAGCCTCTACAAAGATTAAAGATGAATACGAGCTTTCTAAAGTACGAGGTACCAAAGCGTACAAATCATTACAAGAAGCTAAAGAGTCTGGAGAGTATAGTGAAGAAGCTCTAGATATGACTGAACAGTTTATCCGTAAAAACCCTAACATAGATGAGACAACAGTATTAAAGTTTACTGGTGAGGCATTAACAGTTACCAAAAAATCGTTATCTAAAGGTGGTATACACCACTATCTAGTAGAAGAATCTGGAGCTAAAGACGCAAATGACTTAATAGCTAGAGAGGGATTAGATCCAAACAAATACGATGACACAACACCGTTAGCTGTAAAAGGTCAAACAAAACTAGAGACAATGGTAGATGGAACTACTAAAGTTCTTATTAGTTTATCAAATAAAGCCGATGCTAATACCGTAATCGAAGAATTTTATGGTAACTCATATAAAACCCTAAGTGAGCAAGATAAGACCGTATTCGATGAATTTTACGATAGTCAAGATACTAAGATGTCTAGGCAAGAGTTCTTTGAAAAAGAGGGTGTTAAGTACTTTAATAATGAAGGACTATACAAAGAGACTGCTATAGGTAAGGTATTTAGAAAATTCAAGCAGTACCTACAAGACATATTTGGTAAGGCCAATCTACCTAAAGATATAAGAAAGTTTTATGATGAGGCTGGACTGGGTGGTAAGGTAACTGAGAAGAAAACATCTTTTGAATTATCACCACAAAAATATGCTAAAATAAAAGATTTACAAAAAGACTTAATTGAAGAAGGTGAGCCAGCAAGGTTTTGGTATGAAAAGTCTGGTCAAGCATTATTAGATATAGTAGATGGAGATAAAGAAAAAGCTAAACAGTTACTTTCTATAATATCAATAACATCACCTAATATGAGAGTTAAAGAAAATTTTGGGCAAATGATTAAAGGTGCATACAAATATGTACAAGGTCAAGAGCCTTTGGCTGGTAAATATCCTACAGCTATGGCTAAAAAGATTAAAGATGTTATGGAAGGCAAGCCATATGGTGGTATAAAAACTAATTCCTTTTTAGATAATTTAATGGCACAAATAGAAAAGCCAAAAGATAAGCCAGTTACTGTAGATATGTGGATGATGAGAGCTTTTGGATTTCCAAAGGACCAGCCTACAGATTTAGAATATAAACAAGTTAAAAAGGCAATACAAGATTTAGCAGATGAAATAGGCTGGGAGCCTCATCAAGTGCAAGCGTCAATATGGACCTCAGCAATAGCACGTTGGGATCAAGTATATGGGAAAGCATTAGAAAAAGCAAAGCGTAGTGGAAAGTGGAAACCAAAAATAGGTTTCATATCAAAAGAAGCTGAAATTAATTTTAGGAATAGAGTTTTTAAAGAATTTAAAAAAGTTTCCATTAGTCCTAAAGATATAGCAAAAGCTAATTTTGATTATAGTGATGCTATAAATAATTTTAAAGGTATAGTTAGTACAGAAACTATATCTGATGTAGAATTTGGTGATGTTAGTAATATTCCTTACAATGAATTGCAAGAATATGATCAAGAGATAAGACAACTTTTAGTAGATAAAAACGGTAAGGATAAAATAGCTAAATTAATCGGATTATTACAAGTAGGGAAGTTTAATGCTCCCGGATTTTATGAAGGGTCAACATCACCCTCAGAACATTTAGAAGTTTTAATGTCAACGACAGATGCATTTATAAACCCAGAAACTAAATCATTATTAGAGTTGTATGGGTCTATTTATGGGTCATTAACTAAGCAAAAGTCAGTAGGTATAACAAAATTATTCCCATCAAAAGCTAAATTAAGAGCAAATGCAATAACTGTAGAAACTAAAGCAGATGTAGATTTTAAAGAAATACATAGACAACTGTATGAGTTAGGATATGATAATAGTAAAGAAATAGAAACTGGACCAACACCATTTGAAGGTGGTTTCCAAATAGTTAGGTATGGTTCTTTAGAGGGAGATATAAGTTTTGTAAAGGCTGAGATTAAAAAAAATAAAGGGAATAAAGAAAAATTAAAAGAATTAAGAAGTAGATTAGATGAATTAAATGAAAAACAAGATGAATTTTTATATGAAAGAGATAAAGATGGAAAAATAATTAAAAAGAAAAATATAGAATTTCAAAATGCAGTAGAAAAAATTATAACTAATTTATTGGAAAATAGTTCAGAAAGTGTTAGTATAGAAATATGGCAATCTGATGGATTGTTAATAGAAAATGATTGGAGTGTAAATAAAAATGGCGAAAATTATAAACAAAGGATTGGGCAAAGCAACAAGTCCAGTTCTATCGAAAGTTTCATTGATAGGACCAGTAATAAAATCAACAAAGTCAATGAAAAGTACAAAAAAAGGTGGTCAGAAAGACAAGTAGACCCTAAAAAGTCATTCTCACTAGAACCAACTTACTTTTCTACAGCTACCAGAGCTGTTGATAAGTTATCACAGAGTACCCAAAAACAAATAAAACCATCTTCTGTTAGGGGTTTCCTTAAAAAGAATCAAGTTAAAGATGAAGAAATAGAATTTCTTAATTTAGAGGAGTACCTATCAAACTACAAGCCTAGTGAAAGAATACCAGTAGAAGAGCTAGCAAAGTTCATTAAGTCTAATGAGGTTAAGATAACAGAGATTGAAAGATCTGAAGGATTTGTAAATATTTTTGGACATTTTATAGCAAACGATGAAGGAGATGCTACAAAACACGAACAATACCAATTAGATGGAGAAAAAGAAGATTACAGAGAGATTACATTAAGTATACCAGAGCTTGAAGGACCAGAATTTATAAGGTCAGAGCATTGGGAAGAGCCTAATGTTATAGCTAGTGTACGAATGAATACACGCTATATTAATAATAAGAAGGTTTTATTCATAGAAGAGTTACAATCTGACCTACATACACAAGGAGCTAAAAAAGGTTATAGAACAAAACAAGTTAAATCTAAAACATCTGAAAAAGAAGGAAAAATATCTATAAGTATACAAGATCCTAATGCACCATCTTCTGTAATAGACGCACCATATAAAGGATTTGATTGGGTAAGTTTAGCTCTTAAAAGAATACTACGACACGGAGCAGAAAACAACTTTGATGAAATAGCATTTATAAACTCTGACCAAATAATAGATAGATGGGATCTAAGTAAGAAGGTTAAATACCTTGCGTATGACAAAAGAGATATAAAGGGTCAGCCAAGATTAACTGTAAGAGGTGTGGATATTGATGGAAAAGATTTTAATTTAGGAGTATTGGAAACACCACAGAAATTAGAATCTCTTCTTGGTAAAGGCGTGGTAGATAAAATGTTAAAAGGT
>VTLG01011302.1_pt1 | contig 26799 bp, 28 predicted proteins | sample 4694571 | NCBI WGS metagenome assembly VTLG01 (sample SAMN12604809, study PRJNA352737) | marine metagenome | biome: ENVO:00000447; feature: ENVO:00000209|ENVO:00000569|ENVO:01000036; material: ENVO:00002151; isolation source: viral sequences binned using virsorter ...
TCCACCAATTGACCCTCTAAAAACATGCAAAGGGCGACGCATATAATTATTTCATTTGGCATTATCGTACTCCGTTCTTGTAATGGATCTCTCGATTTGCATCTTTAAGTTCTTCAATATCTGAAAGAGCCTTCTCCATTTGTTTAGTTAAAAAATCTATGTTTACCTTATTATGCATCATGTTTTCAATCTGTTTATTAATTCGATCGGTGGTCTTGTAAAGATCCTCCAGCATCATAAATTGTTCTGAATCAGCCGGCAAACTGCCGAGCATCCCCCGGGGCCACTTGATCCTAAATTCGCTGTTCATTTCCAAATCTTTTTCCATGAGTTCTAATTGCGTGGCGTGCTTGTTGAGTGACTCATTGATACCAAAATATGCCCAGGTCCCGATCGCAACCATGGCGATCAAAGAGAAAACCGTTTTCATCGGCATCTGCACAGCTGCTTCTTCTGAAATTTTTAAAGGTTTACCCATATACTCCACAACAACTAAATTTATCCATAAAGAAATAATGATAGATACTGAAGCCAATCACTATTCCTATGCTCATTCCTATAAGAAATGAAACATATTTTATCACACGCATTCTAAAAAGTGTACCCAAAATAAATAGCCTATTGCTGAAATAATGATGATTCTATAAAGGGCGATTAACATATTATTCCTTTTGGTTTATGTCGCCCCAAATAATTTTATATTTTAATTTTCCACCATCATCACCTTGAGTATGGTCAGTGGGTTCTTCAATTTGGAGAACATGTTTAACGCCGCTACATCCAATAGAAAAAAGGCATAATAAACCGATGATTATACAGGATACTAGATACTTCATCCATCTAGTTTCCCTGTTTCTTTTTTTTCTTGCGATTCTTCTTGCCTTTAGAATTTTTAAATTTTGATACTTCATTTTCTATCATCTCCACTTTAGTTTTAATTAAAACCATATCCTGTGAAAGAGAGAATGTACGTTGCAATGTCCATCCTCCGAGCGCTAATAGAATAGCGAGCAGTGCCGTAATTAATTTTTCATTCATTTAATTACAATTATTTTTGTCTATATCTGCTGGTTGGTCACCAGAAAATACCCAAAACCAAGAGGAGATTTTTGTTCCTTCTTGGGTATAGGTGCATTTTTTACCCACCGAGCAGGAACTCAAGGCAAATAATAATGCAAGCACTAAGAATATTTTATTCATGTGTTTCCTTTGGTGCAGGGCCAACTTTAGCATGATGCTCATACGTTAGCTGTTCTGCTTTTTCTTGTTCGTCTTTTACGAGACAACATGTACCTAAGTTTTCTTTTTCTTTGGTATGCATATTGCAAGTTCTTTTTTCTTCTATTGACATACTTCACACTCTTCTAACTCATGTTCGCATACAGTGCAACTGCATACACCATACATATCTCCGTGTTCTTTTAACGAACAATGACAGCCACAATTACAATTTTTACACTTTGTCTGTTCCATTTTTATTTTCCTCAATTCCATAGAAGAATTTATCGGAGTCTTCTGTTCTCCATTTACTGCTATCTTCTACATTCCATTCTGAAGTTTGCACTTTCCAATCAGTAGGAACTTCATCTTTCACTGTAAAAGATGGAATACTCCATATTAATCTATTGTTAGGTTGTGCTGCATAATTCCCATTTTCTAGGGCTAAGATGTGTGCGCACTTATGTTCGTGCGGAATTTCAGAATGATCTGTATCAACTATATTACTCTCTGGGTGTGCCCAGTCAATAGTAAAAAGATAAGACCCTGTATACCATTTTTTATCTTTTCCAATATATTTAGCTGTTTGGCTGGCTAGGACATCATAAGTAGTAATAGCAGGATAGTAACTAAAACAATTCCAAAGCTCCAACTCGTCAAGTCGCATCCTAGGAACTTTTTTGACATCAAATCCTCGCTGGATGAAGGCAGAAATCGGAAGACGATAGAAGACAGCACCGTTTTCCATAACTGCATGAAAGAGTATAGCGCGCCCTGTAATCGATGCCATCCCAAAGATGAGACAGTCTTCAGCTTCGCCCACATGTCCGGAAAGGTCATAGAGATACTCTCTCCTGATCTGCGCATAAGTTGCAGGAATATTCGCGTTTAAGTAAGCCATTTAACATAAAGTCCTATTATGCTATTGCTAAAAGAATTATAACAATCACTACACCGATCACTAATTTTCTATGATCTGTCCATAGGTGTTCGATTTGATCTAATATATTCATGTTTCCTCCTATTTATCGTAGATATCTCCCCAATTCTTACCTTGTTCATAATCTACTTTATTGGGAACTTCTAGTGTAACAGCATTCTCCATAATCTCAACGATTTTTTGAACCTGTTTATCATCTTTAACTGAGACACACAACTCATCGTGAATTTGTATATGCGCCACTATGCCTTCTTTGTAGAGTTCTAGCATCGATTTTTTTGTCATATCTGCTGCCGATCCCTGTATTAATTTATTGAGTGCTTTGTATGTATAAGCCCTTCTTATCCCTGGTCCATGTTCCGCTAACGCATCTTCATGGGTCATAGCTTTATGCATCCCGAAACTATTGGGTTCCCATAAATGGAACCTGCATAATCGTCCTAGTAAGGTTCTGATCTGTCCTCGTTCCTGAGCTCTATTAGAAGCTTTAGCCATTAACTGTTTAACAAAAGGTACTTTATTATGATACTGAGCAAATAATTCTTCTGCTTTTTCTTTACTTACCCCAAGTTCAGCTTGAAGTTTTGCTTTACCCATTCCATAAAATAATCCTAAGTTAATGGTCTTTGCTTGGGTTCTAGGAATCTCAGCCATATCGGCAACGGTTTGATGGAAATCTGATTTAATATTATCTTGGTAAGAATCAACCACTTCATACACTGATGGAAGTTTATATAAAGAGGCATAATGTACTACGAGTCTTGGTTCTTGCTGAGAGTAATCAAAGCATCCCCAGTGATGGCCTTCTTCTGGAATAAATAAAGACCGTATCTTTGGTCCCAGATCCTTGTTCCGTGCGGGAATTTGCTGAAGGTTTGGATTCTGATAAGAAAATCTTCCTGTAATGGTTCCTCCATTATCAGATCTTAATTGGTTGATCTCTGCGTGTATTCTTCCTTTATGTTCGTACCTTAAAATAGAATCAATGAAAGTAGTATGGGCTTTATTAATCTCTCTTGCTTGAGCAATCATTCTTACAACAGGATGTTCATGGTGTTGCAAAAAATTTTTCGTAAAACTTGGAGCAGATGTTTTTACCGTTCTTTCATAAGGAATTTTAAGGGTATCAAAAACATTGGCTACACTTCTAGCTGCCCAAATCTGTGGGCGAATATTTGTTTCTAATTCAATCTTATTTAATAATTCATTTTCTTCTTTGACAAAATCCTTTTTCATTTGATGTGCTCGTTCTACATCAACCCTTACACCTTTAAATCTCATATCAACTAGACAGGGAAAGAGTTCCGTTTCTAAATCAAAGATGTCTTCTAGGTCTTGATGAATAATTTCTTTCTTAAGTTCTTGCCATAACCCTAAGGTAACTTCAGCGTCTCTTTCTGCGTAAGCTCCTACATGCATCGCAGGAAGTTTATACATTTCAGCTTTAGGATCAATGCCCCAACCTTCAGCTGCTTCCACCAAGGCTCTTTCATTTTTACCATACCCTAAGTAATGCCATGCTAAACTATTGAGATCATAGCGAAATCTGTTCTCGTCGGTAACGGCTGCCGCAATCATCGTACAGACAATGTCTCCATTGATTTTAAACCCTAAGCGTCTAAGCCAACACACATCATAGATTGCGTTATGAAAAATTTTAATAGCATCAGATTCAAGAATATCTTTTAACCAACTTAAAACTTGTTTACGATCCATATTCCCACCACCTTCGTGAGCAATAGGAAAGTATCCTTTATAATGAGTCGTTGCGACTGAGATACCAACCACATCTCCATCTCCAATCACTGAGCCAGAGCCTTTTAATTTAAGGCCTGGATCTTTTGTTTCTAAGTCAATTGCAATTTCATCTACCTGTCTTAGGTCTGGAAATTCTGTGGGTTTTACCCATTCTGTTTGAGCTTCGAACTTAGGAATCTTCATAATCTCTCTCCATTATCATTTCTATATAGTGTATTGCTTTTTTCAAATCTTCCTTCTTTCCTTTGTAAGAATGCCTACAAATATATTTAATAGCATTCCCTTCTGCAAAAGGCAAATTATTGGCGTTGATAAATTGTGAAGGCTGAATTTTAAAATTGGAGTAATGATTTCCTCCATGTTGTTTAGTGTATACTTTGGATTTCATATCCTAGTCTGTCCTCCTTTGCTGCCATAATATATAAATGTTGTTTGGTTCTTGTGACGCCGACATACCAAACCCGATGTTCTTCGTCAGCTTTCTCAGGACTCTTTTCAATTCCATCCCGAATTTTGTCTGTATTATCTAGTATTAATAATACATTATCCGCTTCACCCCCTTTGGCGGAATGGATTGTTGAAAGTTTGACGCGTGCGTCCTGAGAAAGTTTTTCTTTATTGCTTAACATTTGCCGAATATATAAAGTCTGTTCGGGGTCAGCATTAAAAGTTTCGTACCAAGTGTCCGTGTAGTCAATTCCAAAATCCATACAATCATACGTCTTATCATCATCAAGAGTAAACTCATGACCTGTATAATCAAAAATATCTTTTATTTCAGCGGGTGTTAAAGGATTATCAGCAGTCCATCGTGTAAAATTTTGAATGGCTTTATAAAGTTTGGGACTAAAACTTTTTCTATTTTTGTATTCAAAATAAATTCCTCTTTCAATTAAATAGGGTTTTAATTTTATGAGGCGATAATTTGTTCTTGCAAGAATTAACCATTGACCTTGAGTTAAGTCGAGTTCATCCAAACTATAAACTTCTTCACAATGTCCTTGATAATTTCGAGGCTTCCATTCTTTGGGAATTCTTGTTTCAATTTGTGAGATGATGGTATAGGCTACTTGCTGCACTTTTATAGGAACTCTATAAGATTTAGGAAGAACTAATTCTTTAGCCGGTTCATTTTGAAATCGTTTAACATCGGCACCTGCCCATCCATAAATGGCTTGGTCATCATCCCCTGCAAGAATAACAATCTTAGAATTTTTCTTTAACAAGTCGTACATTTTCCATTGAATCGGTGATAGATCTTGAGCCTCATCAATAAAAATTACATCAAAAGTTGGGCATAAATTAGACACAATAAACTCTTCAATCATATCGGTGAAGTCTTTTAATTTAAAAGAGTCTTTATAGTTCTTTACTTCTTTCTCAATAATTTCTAAAAAATTATAATCTAAATCATCGGAGTATAAATCCGTATCATATTCTTCTTTAAGGGTACGGTTCTTGATTCGTGCTATATTAATCAAGTTAAAATATTCACTATCCGAATCAATGTATCCAGTTTCTTCTTGTCCCCCTTTGTAAACGGTAACCTCTATACCCACAGCTTTACCTACTTCTTCATAGTGTTCTGATTGCATCACACTATCCTTTTTCATTCCTAAAGTAATAAAAGCTAATGAGTGTAAAGTTTGAAAAGATTTTAAATCTCGGTAACTATATTGAGGATAAAGTTTTAACATTCTTTCTTTAGCCTCGTTAGCTGCTTTCTTAGTAAAAGCAAAATAACCAATTCGATTAAGTGGGGTTCCTAGTTTTAAAAAAGTTTGTACATACTTTAAAAGCCTAGTTGTTTTTCCTGTTCCAGGAGGACCAAGTATTTTTCTAATCACAGAATATCCTTTTTATGTTCAGTTAGTTTATGAAAGACTTGAACCTTGTCAAATTTCTTAATAGCAATCATCACTACATTTTTAGTGGGACTATTATGTTTTCCTTTTTCTTTAGTAGGAAATCTTTTCTGATCTAAAAAATCTATATCGCAATCCTTATAATTTTTTAACATCATTGAACCTGTCTTATCTTCGGGATATCTCCATCCTTTATTTTTTAATTTTTTATAAAAAGTATCGAACTTAAAGTAAGCATATCCATCTTGAATTAATGTTGTGCCTGATTTAAAAGATGCATCATTCTTAGCTTCGGGTCCTGTAATTTTTTGGTGTAAGTTATCATGTAATTTTTCTTTAGGGGTTGTACCAATAGGAGGGGTAACTATTTTTTGACTTTTCCAAAGGGTATCTAAAACCACCTGGTCTTCGTTTCCTTTAATAATGGGAGGAGCAAAGCCTGCTGCTTTTGAAATGGCGTTTCTTCTTTTCCGTTGATCATTAACATGTTCTACTGTTCGGCAATGAACGGTTGCTGTACTAATGCCATCGGGTTTAGTTACATCAAATTCAAATTCAGGATCGGGATCAAGATCTATCTTTCTTAAGTTAGTTAATAAAGGATAACTTCCTTTTGATCCTGCTAAGATTCCAAATCTTTTTCTAACACATAACCCTTTTTTACAATGTTCACTGATCGGACTTTGAGTACAAGTAAAACCTTTTAAGGATCTATTCCAAGATCTTAATTTCCCATTTAAAATTTTATCATCCCAAGCATTAGCGTGTTGTTCCGCAAAATATTTAACGGGAGCATTCTTAACTTTCTGTTGCCAACTATCTGGGTATTTCATTTTAACAAAGACATGATAGTTATACATAAAGCGATCTTTACCATCAAAGTTAGGATCTTTCATAATGGTAGAAAGTTTAGCAAGACAAGGTGGTCCTTCTAAAAATTCATCATCCACACCTTCCATATCTTTATTTTCAATAGAAGTGGTTATGTTTTTAAGATCGCTTGCTATTACAAGATTAGCTTCCGCTAGCTCTACAAATTGTTCTAAGGTAAAAGGAGTTCCATCTACATTTAAAGCTTTGCGTTCTGTTCCTTTATAATAAGGAAGATTAATAAATTGTCCTGGTCTCAGTTCTCCTGATTCACCATTCTTCGTTAATTGAGTTTGCTTTGGAAAAATTTCACAGTCAGGTTTTAATTCAAAGAGAGGTAGAAGATTACTTAAAAAAGAAACAATGACCGATGCTGAGGTAAACTCTTTTAAAAATAAATATAAATGAAGTCCGCCACTTTTAGATTCAATTGGAATAAGGGGAAGTTTGTAATTTTGAATAATATCAATATAAAATTTTGTGTTAAAATCTTCGTAGTTTTTTGGATCAACATCGATAACACCGAAGACGACTTCAGAGTTCTCGTTGCAAGGTTGTATACCTACTGATTTTTTTCCTGTTAAATGATCTCGATAAATTTCATCTGTGAAGGGTTCGTAGTTCCATCTATAAACAGGTTTCTTTTTCCCGCTTGGCTCGGTGTATGCGCCTGGGTGGGTCATATCAGCTACACCATACGCAGCCTTATAACCATTAAATAGTTTTATAAATTTTTGATCCATACCAATCTCTTTCTCGGGCGCCATTAAGTCTCCCGCTTGGCGCCCTATTTCCCACCAGGGGAAACTTAGAAGTGTGAGTCTGTTCCTTTCGGAGCTGATTCACCATGCTTTGCTTTAACATTTCCTTTAGAAATGTTGTCTGCAAAAGCCTTAGCTTGTTGGTACATTTCCGTATTTGCTACGGGACCAATCTTTTGTACCTCCCAGCCAAACCAAGTGCCTTTATCATTAGACTGTTGCACAGTTCTTAATTGATAAGTATGGCTAAAAGATGCCGGCGTGAACATACCATTCTTGCCTTTCATCTTTATTCCTGCCATCATTGAGTTCCACTTTCTACTAATTTTTAATTGAGTAGATTTCATAGAAATCAACGCAGTGGTAGCTGTTGGTTGAGTAATCACAACAAAATGGTTTGCAGTCTTTTCAATATAATTACCATTTGGTAATCTATCTTTAAAGTTTGCATCCATTTTTGTTTTACTCATTATGTCAGACGCTGAAGAGTGAATTGACACTGGTGCGCCTGATCCTTCTCCTCTATCTTTCCATTCGATGTATTCGAGTTTATAAAAGCACGGAATGACACTAATGCCCTTCGTCCCATCATATAACTCTCCAGAAACAGAATTGAAAATCATTCCTGGTTCTGCACCTTTGACATACTTACCATCCCGTTTGTTTACTTCAGGCGATAATTGTCCTAGGATTTTTAAAAAAGGTAGGGCTAAATCTTCTTGAGTTAGTCTACCCAATCCTTTACCCGCATCTTGCTCAAATGTATTGGCAGGAAGCTGAGCATTGGATTTAACTTGAACGTTTGTTTCTTGGTTCATGTTTATTTGCTCCTTGTTATTTTGGTTTGGTTGCCTGCAAACACGTTAAATAGTTCTGTGGGAATCTCTTTTCCAGATTCAAGACGCTCACGAACTAAAGCTTTAAGAGTCATCGGTTCGACCTTTAATTTCTGGACAGGTTCGAATCCTTGACCTTGCGCAAGGTTGGCATATGCCATTGCCTTGTTGTCTTCGTTACGACCAAAAGCAACAATGATTTGATTTTTAATCAGATCACCTAAGCCGTTATCTCGAAGCCATTTAAATGCTTCTTCCTGTTTTGCTTTAGGAATAGAAGCACCGTAGATAGGTTTCACTTCAACAGCGGAACCATCTGCTAGTTTCAAAGTTGAAATGTTCATCTCCTGCATCATAGTCGGAATTACTTCTCCTGACAATAATTCAGATTGTCGTTTCAACTCTTTTATTTTTTTTTCTTCAGCTGCAATCTCATCTTCCAAAGATCTCAGCTTAACTACTTGATCAGAAAGTTCTTTCGCCTCGTTAACTGCTCCTAAACTTTCTTTACGGTCTTCTTCAAAGTTAATATCACTCATCTAATTCTCCTTTCTCGTATAGATTAATGGTGATGGGATAGTATTTCTTTTCTTGTTTATCCCATTTTAACAGCTTGTATTTTCCGTTTGTTATATCCGATACAATTGAACAAGCCACACCAATTATAGCAGGATCTCCAGTTAATAAAAGATAATCTTCACGAGTATAATTTTTCAAAGCCTTTCTTAATTTAAAGATTAAAGGGCCTGGAGAAAATATAATTTGTGAAAGTTCGGGTAATAAGAATTTTAAAGAACCATAGTCAGATGCACCCATAATATTAATCCTAGGCTTACCCTCTTTAGTTCCTGGTATTTCTTGTATTACATAAACTGTATTTTCTTTCATTGACAAAGATATATAAGGTGTGGTAAAGGAAGTCAATACAGAAAGAAGAAAAATATTATGAATTACAAATTTAAGACGACGCCCTACGCACATCAAATTACTGCGTTGGAAAAATCCTGGCAACGGGAATACTACGCCTACTTTATGGAGATGGGTACTGGTAAATCTAAAGTACTCATAGACAATGCGGCAATGCTATATGACCAAGGTAAGATTGATGGTCTTTTAATTATAGCCCCTAAAGGGGTTTATAAGAATTGGTATGAACAGGAAATACCTGAGCATTTTCCAGAGCATATTGAGAAAGTGACCGTTTTGTGGCAAGCCCTTATTAATAAAAAACAAGACCGGATATTAAGAACCCTTTTTGAAACTGATGATAAACTCCATATCTTATGTATGAATGTTGAAGCTTTCTCTACCTCTAAAGGTGTTGAGTTTGCAGCTAAATTTTTATCATGTCATAAGAGTATGTTGGTTGTGGATGAAAGCACAACCATTAAAAATAGGGAAGCTAAAAGAAGTAAGAACATCTGTAAGTTAGCCCTTCATTCTAGGTATCGTAGAATATTGACAGGTTCTCCTGTCACAAAATCGCCGCTAGATTTATTCTCTCAATGTGAGTTTTTGAGATCCGAGCTCCTAGAACACAGCTCTTTTTATACGTTTAGACAAAGATATGCCATAATGCGGAAGATGAATTTTGGAGGACGATCCGTTGAGATCCCTGTGGGTTATCGTAATCTCCCTGAATTAAGTGAGAAATTAAAGGCTTTTTCGTACCGAGTTTTAAAAGATGATTGCTTAGATTTGCCACCTAAAACTTTTATGAAGAGGGTTATTCAATTAAGTCATGATCAATTAAAAGCTTATAACCAAATGAAGCAACTGGCGTTAGCATATCTTAATGGCAAAAGTATGACGACCGCCACAGTTTTGACACAATTAATGAGGCTTCAACAGATCACTTGTGGTCACTTTAAAGCAGACGATGGAACCACCCAAGAGATTAAAAATAATCGTATTGAGGAATTACTTAATGTCCTTCACGAAGTAAAAGGCAAAGCTGTCATTTGGGCACATTGGCAAATAGATGTAAACCTTATTATCAAAGCTTTAGTTAAAGAATTTGGTAATGGATGTTGTGTTGATTATTTTGGATTAACTCCTCAACAAGAAAGGCAAGAGAACATTAAAAAATTTCAAGAAGATGACGATGTAAGATTCTTTGTGGGAACACCCCAGACAGGGGGATATGGTATTACTCTAACTGCAGCATCGACTATGATTTATTATTCTAATGGTTATGATTTAGAAAAACGACAACAGTCAGAAGCACGGATCGATAGGATCGGTCAAAAACATCCGATGACTTATATCGATATTATGTGTGAGAATACCGTTGATGAAAGGATTGTTAAATCCCTTCGAAAGAAAGTTGACATTGCCACCCAAATTATGGGTGAAGAACTGAAAGATTGGATCTAGAATAAGAGTATATCAATCAGTTGAAAGGCCACAGCCCCCACCGTAGCTAAAAGAACCCAATAGATTTTATCTATCTTGCCGCCCAATTTGTGAATACCTTCATGCATATGATACTGCGATTTTTTTAGTCCTTTGATGTGACCATAAAGGGAGATGATATGTTCTCGAGTAGTTTTAGGTTGGATAGCCATTAAGTTGTATTCCTGTTTTGGATTCTATAGGCTTTTTCCCAAGGCTTTAATAAAGAATCTTCTACATAGGTTAGGCCGGTGATAGGACTTACTTGATTAGTCCCTGTTCCCTGGTTAAAGGCCTGGACGATACCTGTATTAGGGGGTTGAGGTGTCATTATATTAGAAGTTAGTCTAGATGCTTTTTTACTTAAGGTGCCACGATAGTCTGGCATTTCCATATCAGGCATAGAAAAAAGATCGTCTTTCAAACTTAATCTTCTATTTTTTCTTATCACTTGGGAGATAAAAGGAAGAGCTTTAAAATAAGGATTAGGTAAACTTACTCCTTCGGTTCTATTTAACTCTCTATTTATTTCACCCATTTTATCAATAAAGAAACCACTAGGATATTGAGGATTATAAACCCCTCTTAATACTTCATCAATAACATCTCTTTTGATTCCTTTTCTAGATTCAATTTCATTTCTAATTTTATATTTTTTCATTCCGAGAGTTTCCATTGCTTGGATATTTTTATACATCTCTTTTAGCGTGTTGAATCGTCTGCTTTCCGAGTAGCCATATCTTTTAATGATTTCTTCAGGGGTTACTCTTCCTCCTTTTAAAAGAGGGGCAATAAATAAATTGTAATCTTTCTTAAGGGCAGAACCAAACGAAGTGGTCATATATTTTAACGCTCGTTCTGGATCGGAGTTTATAACTCTCATTCCATACAAGCCATGAATTTCATCTGAAAGATTAAAGGATCTTCCATAATCATCCGTTACCCCTGTTGCCGATTGCGCTAGTCTTTTAAACTGTGATAATGAACCGGGTGCTAGGGAACCTGCTACATGGGAAATTCCTTTAAATAATTTTTGTCCAAAGTCATCTTCTTCAGACCAAACTCTTCTTCCACCTTTACCCACACCTAATCTGAATACAGCATCGATAAGGGCTTCTGTATATATAGATTCTGTGGCGTATGGTTTTAAAATTTCAGTCATACTGTCCATCATTCCATGACCTAAAGCTGCTGTTAAAGGTTTTTGATTTTCTCCAGACTCAGCTAGTCCTCTATAGACTGCCATTACAGGTCTGATTAAAGTATCATACGCATTTGAATAACTGAAATCGATATATTTTAAGTATCCATTTTTATCTCGCCCCATTGGAACTAGTGTAGAGTTTTTAGACCATTCAGGTACGATTCGTCTTAATGCATCCATTTCTTCATCGTCAACATCATGGTATGCTTTGGCTGAACCTACGACTGCGGCTGGAACTCCAACCACCGTTGCTCCGAAGCTAGCTAATCTTTTATAACCTAGTTCTTGAATCGCTGGTATACCACTTGCAATATCATCCACTGATCTTTGTAAAATATTATTTCCTGTTCTCATAATTTCCAATGGGAAAGCTATGAAATTTCCAAAGGGGGATTGTCTTAAAGCTCTAGCTGTTTTACCTACATAGCCGTAGTTAGGGACTTGGTTTCTTGTTAAGTTCCCAGCAATTTCATCTAGGAAGTTAGAAAACTGTTCTCCGGGTGTAACTCCACTTTCAATGTATCCTCTTCTTTGTGCAAGATTAGAAAAGTAATCCGCAATCTTATCTCCATTTTCCCCTAAAGCTTCTATAGCTTCTCGAGATTTAATCTGTCTTGTCGCAAACTCCTCGGCTGTTTCGGTAAGTTGTCGCGGTACATTTTTATCGATGATAGCTTTAAAATTATTTTCATTGATTGCAACATTTCCAGCTTTATCTAAAACCTGGCTGTAACGATTTCTTTCTAGATTCCAGTTTATAATTTTCCAGAAATCATCTTCAGCAATATACGAGTCTTGTAATTTAGCAAAACCTTTTAATAGTTTTCTTTTTGTTTGAATACCTACTTCTGTAGGCATTTTAGTAATCATATTTTTATCAACCGCTGAAGGGTCTTTAAACATATCTCTGAATAATCTTTTCGTTTCGTTTGCTTGAACCTGTGAATCTACGACACCTACTTTTAAAAGTCTTTGGTATAAAGCTTCATCCGCTTTCGTCATGGTACCAAATATTCTTTTACCTGATATTCCCCAAGCCTGTTTATAGATGGCTTCGCCCCCTAATACTTTTGGCATTAAAAGTTTAAAGTCTCCATAGTTTGGAAAGAATGCACCATTAGCTGCTACAAAGGCACCTGCACTTAAAGCATTTCTAACGTGTGTTAAAGGAGATAAAATTGTTTTGGCTATTTGTGATCCTGCTTTAGGAGCGAGTACCATTGTTTTATAAAATTGACCTCCCCATGTCATATTCAACCAGTTACTTGATGTACCAAAAATAGATTCATACATCGGGGCTTTGATATATTTACCATCTAATGGCGTTGGAATCTTAGCTGCTTTTTCTACTTTTCTCCATTTAGTAGTATCTAGATAACCAAGTTCATCTTGAACATTTTTTCTAATAGCGTTTTCGAATCCTTTTAATGCTTCTTCATTGTCGGTTAATTTTAAAGCTTGTTCATTAGTCAAGCCTTTCTTGGCCTGGTCAATTCTGCTTCGAGTAATAGCATCAGGGTCGATGATAAATGGATTATCTCCTTGAGACCCTAACTTAGCAATATCATCCATATATCTTAGGGTGGCGTTTAAATTAGCTTGTTTTCCTACGGTTGCAAAAAAAGTATACGAAGGATCTTTAATCTCACCAAGCAAATGTTTTTGCCAAGGCTGAAGCATCCTTTTTTCTAGTATTGAATCTTTAATAACAATCTCTTTTAATTCTTCTTGACCGATATTTGTTTCTTTAGAAGTAATAGGATCAAATTCATCTTTACCCATTTTTCTCATATACTCTTGAACTTCATTCGCTGCTTCTCCTCGAATACGGGTAACATCATCGGCACTGGCTGCTCTTCCTAGTTTCCCCATTTTACTTTGAACAAGTAGTTCTTCGGATTCATCAATAATTTGTTGGGTAGGTTTATATTTCCAAAAACCGAATAACCCTTTTTGTTCGTAAGCTTTATAAGTTGTGTTTAAATATCTTCCAAAATTTTCTTTAATAGCGTCTGCCATTTCTTTTGGCATTTCCCTTTGTAAAAGACGAGCAGACATATTATCAACTGCAAGTCTCATATCAAAAATATTACTTTTAAGTTTATCCGCTACTTCTTTACCCTTTGGTCCTCCAACAGAATTTTCTACTTGTTTTAATAAATTATCAAGTTCTTTGGTGACGTTTAAATCTTTGACTTGAAAAATTCCGTCTTCATCAAACTTCTTAACCATATTTTCAATGTCAGGATATTTAGTTTTTAACGCTTTAAATTTATCTCTAAGTTGTCTGAGTAAGTCATCTAAGGCTTCGTCACCTAATACTTTTGATTTGGTAGTAGCAACATCGAGTAATTGTTTTTGTAAGTCCTTGTAGTCAAAAACAGGTTTCATTTCTTTTAATCTTTCTTTAGCAAAATCAGATTTTAAAATTCGTTCTGTCTTCATTCCCTTTGGACTAATGATATTTTTTATGTCTTCAAGAACTTTTGCTTGAACATTATCAGTTGCTTTTAATCCACTATTGGCTAAATAGTCATCATAGAAAGTATTGCCTAAAGATTTAAGATTGGATTCAAGTGCATTGGTTAAATTACTTGCTTCAATGGCAACAGCTTTTTGAATTCCTTTTGCTGACTCTCCCGCTTCAAAGGTTGCTTGAGTTCCAAAACCTCTAGCCGTAAAACCAAATTCTCCATATCGTTGAGCAAAAGCTTCAATCTTATTTTTAGAAATTGCATCTGGACTTCCTGGAGGTTTTCTTAATTTTTGAATTCCTTTTCCAGCGCCTACGAGTGCTAAATTAAATAAGGCACCTTCGGTTCCAAATTTTAATCGATTGACAAGTTTTCTCATCGCATCTTGTCTGCCTTCGAGCTTTTCATCTCGATTCATCATGGTAAGTGCAAAAGGTTCTAAGGAAGTTCCTTGCGCCATATCTGCAAAAGTTCCAATATCTTCATCAGCAACAATGGCTTCACCAATTCCTCCACCCACTACACCTCCTGCTAATCTTGCTCTTGTTGGAGTTTTGGCTATTAAATTTCCTGCTTGGGCTAAACTAAAATATTTTCCAGCTCGTTTGGCTGCGACCGCTTTCTTTGCTAAATCAGTAGCGGTTCGTGCTTGCCATGCTTTCGCTGCAGACGATCCAACTTTAAACCCATAACCTGCGGGCAAAGCAATTTGAGCAATAGCGCTAGTTATTTTTCCAACGGTTCTTGCTTCAGCTTCATCGTCCCAGGGATTAACATCATCAAACCATTTTTCAACGCCTTTAGCGGTATTGGCATCTGCTACTAAATCAAAGAGAGTGGCTCCTAAAGAAAATACTCCTTTCGGAATATTCCAAAGTCCCGTTGCAACTCCAGCTAAAGCGGATTCAAAGAATCCTACATCTTCGTCTTTCTTTCTCTTTTGTCCTTGAGAACCGTAAAATTCATCCAGTGATTTTGCCACGATTCCCTCCTATTATTTTTTGTCGAAGAAACCTGTATCACTCATGAAGAGAATTTCTTTTCCGTTCCATCTTATTAGGTTTCCTTCATCATCAACATAATAGTTTCCTATTTCTTCTTTTCCTAAATCTTCTCGGTCGGGTGCATTTTCACTAAATTTACCTGCCATAGTGTGCAATCCTAAGTCAAGAAGTTTTGTAAGTTGTGCAGTATAGTTTAGAGCAGGTCCTCCTTTTAAACCTAATCTTTTGTCAGCTCCTTCTAAAAGATATTTTTTTTGAGCCGCTTCGATTTCTTTTTCGCCTGTACTAGTTAAGAAACTTTTTGTTACTTCTTCTTCGCTTACATTTCCTAATCTAGCAAGGGTTTTAATTTTTTGAGCGGTAGGATTTGTTGCTTTATCCTTCCAAACATCTAATGCTGTAGCGAGTGCTAATTCAGCAGGTTTTCTTTTGGCTTGTCTCTGAGTTTCTGCAATTCTTGTCATACCTGCAAGCGGGTCTGCTGCCGCTTTACCAATAGCACCAACTAAATTACCACCGGGTTGTGCCATTAAGTTAGCACCAAATTTTGCAAGTTCTAAATATTTTTGTCTATTCATTTCACTATCATCCACCCCTAGTGTTGATTGAAGTAAAGGTAATAAATCTTCGTAAACCGTTTTAATGTCTTGAGCCGCACTAATAGGTTCTCCAGAAGTATTATTTACTTGTTCTATTTTACCAACATCACTTGGTTTAGTTCCTTCTGCATCTGAACCAGGTCTTACTATACCTGTAGCAGGTACTTCTTCTTTATCTGCATATTTTTCACTAGGTGTTGCGTCTGTGTTAATACCAAAAAATTCTGCTACATTGGGATTAGCATCTTCATCTCTATCTGGATCATTTGGATCATATATTTCTGCTTTGTCTCCAAATATACTTTTTTTCATTTCTTCAACATTTCTATTAGCTGAGAAACCTGGATTATATCCTGTCAAAAATTCCCAACCTTTATTTGCAGCAACATTAAATGGATCTATGATGGAAGAAGTAGTATCTAATAAAAGATTTCCCCCGAATTTCAAAGTTTTTCCTAATCCAGATTCATCTAGCCATCTCCAATCTTGCTGATTACCTACTTTATCTCCTTCAGCATAGCCTTTTCTATCCACTAACCCCGACATAATGCCTTCGTTAGTAGACCCACCTCTTCTGAACATAGGTCTTTTTAAAGTTCTATCTGCCATTTAATTTCTTAATGCTCCGTAGATTCCAGCTAAACTTGTTCCAATTCCTAATGCACTTTGTAATGGACTTGCACTTGGTTGACTTGTTGTTGTTTGACCGAAGTTCTGCATACCACCCATCATTCCCGTGACGCCTTGACCAAAGATTCCTAATCGTTTGTAAGGTTCATCAATAGCGAGTTGTGCTGCTTGTCTTTGTGCATCTAAGCCTGCTTGCGTTTGAGCCTGTTGAACTCCACCCACTGCACCGAGCGTTTGAATGTCTGCTCGTTGTGCACCTGGTAAGAATTGTCCTAAACCTTGTTGTGCTTGGGCTAATTGTTGTTGTTGACCAAAAGCGGTTTGTGCTCCTTGTTGCGCTTGACCAAAACCTTGTTGCAACATTTTGGCTTGCAACGCGGCTCTGTTTAAATCGGATTGAGATTGGTATTCGGATTGCATCACGCCTTCTCGTGCTCCACCAAAGGCTCCTGCGGACATAGCTTGTTGTCCAATTTGATTTCTTTGAAGGGCTGCTTGTTTGTCAAAATCTTGTAGGGTCGCATCGATGACATCCTTTTGATAAGGAGACATAAAATCTTTATAAGCATCGGCACCCGTTAATCCTCCAGCTTTAGTTAAAGCGGATTCAGCCGCCGTTACATAAGGTTGATAAGAACCAATCCCTTGACCGGCTAATGTTGCTGCTTGAGTTTGTAGGGTATCTTGAGCCGCAACTTGTGGCGCAAGGTCTGCCATTCCTGCTTTTGTAATTCCATATTGTTGAGCAGACTTTTGTCGTGCTGCCCATTGTGCTGCTGATTCTCCAGGTTGCTGGGTTGCAGCGGTTGTAACAGAAGGTTGACCAACCTGTTTAGTAAGTTGATCTGAATATGTTTTACCCAGTGCTTCTATAAACTGTGCGGGTAACTGTCGTGTAGTTGTAATATCAGCCATTATGCTATCCTATTTTCTAGTCGTTTCATTGTATCATACATTTTTTGAGCGCCTTTATCAACGCTTCCGCCACCTGCGGCTTTAACTGCGTCTGCCGTAAAGACGAATTCATTTTTGCTTAATCGTGCAGGAACATCATCTGCCTTTTCTTTTTTACCAATGGGTACAAATCCGCCCATTCTATAATCTTTTTCATAACCACCTAGATTCATAAGACCACCATTAGCGGCTGGGGTTCTACTTACTACATCTTCTTCGGTAATGGTTTCACTTTCCTCTGGTTTTTTAATTACTTTTTCTCTATGTCCTAACATATCTTGAGCATCTTCTTGTCTTATATTACCTTTTAATAATGTCGCTAATCCTTGAGCTCCTGCTGTAGCAGCACCAATGGGAGTTAGTCCAACTAATCCTTTTCCAATAGCGTGGATCATTTCTTTTGAAATATCAGGTAACCCTTCATAAAGTTTTTTAGCTTCATCATAAGTAAACATAGCTGCACCCACAGGTGTGACTCGATAAAGAACTTTAGCCACTTCGGTTAATGTTTCTTTTAATTTATCCATTCCATCTGGAGTTTCAACATCTTCGGTCACTGTTTCCTGGTCCGCGATCTCTTCTTCTTCAACCGGGCCACCTTCTTGATAACCAATGAGTCCACCATCTTTAGAATATTCAACCGTATTGTCTGAAACAAATTCTTCGACTTCTTCATCGGACGCTAAAGGATTGGCTTGTTTGTAATATCTTTTTAAATAAGGAGTCATCGATCTAATTCTGTCAATGTATTCTTCTTCCTCTTCTTCAGGTCCTTTAGCCATCATACTTGCTAGACCGCCTCCAAGTCCAAGGGCCATGGCGCCTTTGCCTATGGAACCTTTACTAAATAAACCTTTTAATCCACCTAATAAACCTTTTGATTTAAATCCCATTGACGGAGGTAATGTTCTACCACCAAATAAAGATGAACCAATATTTCCAAACTTAAATCCACCTGCTCCGAATCCTCCACCTAAACCATAGGCTCCTAAGCCTAACATTGCGGCTTTTCCTATAGGGCTTTTAAATATTTTCTTAACCGGACGGGTAATTTTTCGAACTAGACTTCCTAGTCCGTATAACTGTCTTGGGTTTTGCATGCGAGATATGGGCATAATATATTGAAATATCCTATTTTATGATATGTTACAAGTCTCCTGTTTCAGCACCTAGCTTAATTTGTGCTATTTTTAAATGAACATCGCGTCTAATATGTTCTCTTTTAGTAAATGAATTCGGGTTATTAACATCATGATCTGCTTCAGAGTCTGACATATATTCTTTTCCTGTAACCGTATTGGTTAAGGTAATCTCACATTCAGGAGTAATCACGTGGGTTTTTTTACCATCGATGATTTGTATTTCACTTTTTGCTTTTGTTTCTATAAAGGGCATATTATCTACTTATTTGTAAAACTGCTGCTGTCATATTTATAACATCAGTTGTCGCAGTTTGCATTTTTAAAATATCTCCAGCTTCTAATATTAATATATTATTATAGGTTAATAAATTAGCGTGATTATCCGCCGTTACATTGGTTTTATCCCATTCAAATGTAGTTGTCGAGGAGGCATCATAAACTTTCGAAGTAACATCTAAATCCCCACTATGGGTATTAAAGATTCGAATCGTTTTAACAATACTCGTTGTCGCGTCAGGGGAAGTATACATATCAACATCCGTAGCCGCTTGATCAATGGTTGCTTGAATATTTTTATAGACGTTTGCCATTATGATAAAAAGAAAGTAAATCTTTCTTGTTCCTCTTTTTCCTGTGTTAAAAATGTAGAGTTTAATTGTTCAACAACCGAACGAATAGCTCTCGTAACTTGACGTTGATTATCCACTTCGTACTGAACTTTAGGTTCTGGTATTCTTACAATAATTTTAGCCATATAATAATCCTACGAGTCCTCCAAATTTTTTCTTATCTCGTTCGTGTTTCTTGTAAAATTTAATAAAGGTTGGATGCTTTTCATGCATGGAACCTATCTCTGGATTGGCTTCGTACATTTTTTTCCATCCTTTGTATTCAGGGTCTCCCGTTAAATCTCCAATCATTCCACCTTCAGCTCGCCAATCTGAACTTGCTCCTTTTGTTCCAGGTGCTCCACCTGCTTTAGATTCTTTACTACCAATTCCACCTGTGCCTGCGTGATCACGTCCTGTCGGGCTTTGCCAATTAGCATATCTATTTTGCCATTGTGCTTTAGATTCTGCTTTTTTCCTAGCATCTTCTTGTTCTTTTTTAATTCGTTCTTGTTCTTTAATTTCATTAACTTTATTAATATGATCTAATTGTCTTTGATGCCATCCACTTTTTTTATAAGTTCCTCTTTTGATTTGAGAGGCAATAATCTCATTAAGTTCTTCTTCTCTATCGGATAATCGATCTTCATAGGTTCGATTAGGATCCATTAAACTTTGTCCTACTAACATACCAAATTGATCTCTTTGGGTACCTGTTCCGTAACCTACATCATCCACAGCCCATCGCTGATTAATAGCATGTTCGGGACTCATCTCTGGTAAAAAATTTCCCGCAAAACCTATCGCTGATCCTAAACCTTTTTTAAGTAAATTTCCTGCACCTGAAAGAAATTGTTTTCCTGGAAACTTTAAACTCTGTAAATAATTTTTAACTTGATTTCTAGGAAGAGGATTATCTGGTATCATCCCAGCAGATTTTTGAAGTGCCATTGATCTTCCATCCATAAAGGGTTGGGGGGCTTGATAGTAATTAGTAGGTACACTACCCCCGCTTCCTCCACCACCTCCGGTTTGAAGATACCAGGGTAGAGAAGTAATACCTCCTGCGCTACCACTCGTCGGTGTAGAAGTTCCACCCGGGCTTCCGCCCCCTAAATAATATTGATAGACATCATAAGCACTACCCGAAGGTTGATTGCCCATCCAATTCATATAAGGTATTTGTGCCATTATCTTCGTCCGTCCGGTTGTAAATCTATTCTCAAAGTTCCAAATCTCCAATCTTCACCCGCAGAGTTATTTGCAATTTGAACATTGGCAAATCGACCTCGCGCACGGGTATCAAATTTCTGTGTTGAAGATGTTACACTAAAAGGACTATAAGGGCTAGAGGTTTGAGCATCTGAAGGGTATCTTTTAACCGCTAAAGTCATTGTAGCTGTTCCTGTTAAAGTTTTAAAATTAGGTAAAACTCTGCGTAAAGCAAGGAAAAATTCACCATCTCCTTGCATATCTAAATCAAAATCATAAGATTTAATAAAAGAAGTTACAGCCGTTGTTGTTCCATCAGGATTGATTTGGTCGGTCCCTGTTTCATGTTCAAAGAAAGTAGTTTGACCTAATCCTGTTTCACCCACAATCGATGGAAATGTACCTGTGGCTGAACTATTAAATTTAGTTGCATAAGGTTTAGGATAAACAATGGAATCAATCCAACTTGTTCTTGCTTCAGTTCCTGTGTACCAAATAAGTCCCGCCTGTTGATTGGACTCACCATAATTAAAAACGACATAACGATCATTATAAGTTGAACCTTCGGTTGGATAATACCAAACCACTTCGGTAAATAAATTATTAATTCCTGCATAAACTTGTTGACCTTTCGTGGTATCAAAGTCATTGTAAACATAATCTTCAACCGAAGCGGTTAAAGTTTTAACGGTTCCATCAAACATAAAGAAACCATTATTACTTAACCAATAGGCAACCCCATCAATTTCAACAGCTGCATTTTGTCCTATGAGTCCACAGTTTGTACCTACTTGATCAAATCCAAAGGTAAAGGGTGCTCCAACAAATTTCATCGTATAAAGAGCATTATCCGTCCAGACCAGAATATTTTCTTTAGCCACAATGGCTCCCATAATTCGAGTTCCATCTTGAAGTCTTTGTGAACCCGCAGCATTGGTAACGGTTGGTTCATAGACATTTAAATTTTCTTGATCAGAGAAGCGAATAAACATATCGTCTTGACTCGAAGGTGTTCCAATCGTTGTCTCTGTTCCTAAATGAATTAAGTGCCGAGTTGTAGGGGATACCACCGTAAGTCGACTTGCTGTAGGATTTCCTTCGGTTCCCACTAAAGCTGTTTTATAACTTGTTGTTGTTCCTGAAGCCCGTGTAGTCAGTCGAGCAGCAATTCCTGAATTCCAAGTAAATGTTTTTCCATTAGCAATGGTTGCAACTAACACTTCGCCCCAATTGTTTAAAGACCATAAGCCGGGTTCTAAAGTAAGATTAGAAGCATTGACCGCACTTCCCCATCCTGTGTAGGTTGTTGCATTGGAAACCGTTGTGCCATCACTATGCGCACTTCCTGTGGTTCCTGCCACTGCGGTACCTTTGGCTCCTCTTGTACATCCTGTTAAATCATTAGTTGAAACACCTGTATAAGTAATTAATTCATCTTCAACGGCAATCGTTCCGCCACTTGCAGGAAAACCTGTTCCTGAAGTTAAAGTAATAGTTGTTCCAACTCCACCAGTTCCAGCAGTGTCAGCTAACAACGCTCCATCTAAAGTGGTTGTTTGAACTCCTGAAACAGTTCCACCATAATTTCCAACACCAAATCCATAACCATAAGATTGAGCTGCGGGTCCTACACTTGTATAAGGTTGAACCGTACATGCACTCCCTGAAGTTAAATCTGAACCTCCACCCCCTGTTTCAGCACTAGGTGAAGTTATAGTAAAGGTCGTTGAAGTCGGCACGGTAATAACTTGACAAATTTTATCTTCAAATAAAGTAGCCGATAAACTTGAAGATGTTGGCATCGTCACAGCATCTAAAACCACCATATCACCTACTTCTAAAGAATGATTAGAAGTTGTGGTAATGGTAATAGAGGTTCCTGGAGAAGTACTATTAGTTGTTAAAGTAGAACTTCCAAAACTAATTTGTGCTCCATCGTTGCCTGAACGCCAAGGGGTAATATCATGAAGTTGACCTTCAAAATAAACTAATAAAAATTTATCCGTTCCAATAGCTACATATCGATTACCATCAATATCTACAAAGGCATGTTGTTTTCGTGCAACGCCACAAATCGTATCGGTTAAAAGAGAAGACCAGCCTCCCACTTTTTCAGGAAGTTGATATCTAAATCGTGTGTTATCTGAATCGACCCAACGATTTTCTGCTCCAACCGGAGTATCTTGCTTATCAATTCCAGGTAAAAATTTAAAGCTGACAAGAGCCATAAAGCCAGCTCCTATGAAGTATAATTAGTCTTATAAGCCCAACCACGTGTTGAGTCTATATACACTAACGTTAGGGATTGCCCATTATTATTTAAGGTTAAGTTAGAAGTCCCCGTGTTGATTGGATTCCCATTTCGTTCAACCGTTAAATTATTAGATCCAAAAGTTCCTCTCGTATCTATAATGGTAACTTCATCACCGACTCCTGGTGAAGCTGGAAGTGTTATTTGAATCGGGTTAGCCGTTGTATTGGCAAAAATTTGTGCACCGGCTACCGCAGTATAAGGACTATTGGAATCAGTAATGGTTGCATAACTTTTTTCAATAATCGTCATTACGGTATCGGTACCATCGGATCTACATAAAACAGTTGACCCTGGTGGAATTTGAGTAGTGGTACTTGAGGAAGCTGTTAAAACTCCAAGCGTTCTATTATCCGTTCCTCTTACAGTATCATCTTTAACAATCCATATTCGTTCAGCGGTTGCTGGCATCGTAAGAGTTCGATTAGCACTTAAAGTTCCTGTTAGTCTTAAATAAAGATTTTTACCATTGGAAGTTGCTCCATTGGTTAATGTTAAGGTTACATCAGCCCCTGCCATATCAACGGAGATATAACCCGATGCTGCTTGTTCTAAAATTTGTAAATTAGTATTAGTGATTGTTCCCCATAACCCAGCTTTTTCTCCTGTTGTTACAAGTTCTAATCCAGTGTTGGTTGTATATGATGATGCCATAATATTAACTCGGGTCTATCGGTGTCCATACCATTGAGACACCTGGTATAATTTTACTCCATGTTACGGGTACTACACTTCCTGTGGATAGTGCTAAAGATCCTCCAGTTGGTGTAACATCAGCCGTCCCTGTTATTGTAACAGTTCCTGAGGTAATTACAACACTATTTCCCGTAGGATAGATGTCTGCATTCGCAGTAACGGTTACATTTCCTATTCCTAAAGTAACCGGACTTCCTGTAACACTTAAATTAGCGTCCCCTGTTATGGTAACGCTTCCAAATCCTAATGTTAATGGATTGGCTGTAAGTTGCTCAACAATCGAATCGGCAGTAATCCCTGGATTACCAATACTAATACTTAAAGTATTAGCTGTAGCCGTAATGGTTACATTACCATCATCATGTACTGTTGAAAAAGGTCGTTCGGCAAATGCTGCAAATCCTAATAGCATGGTAGTGCCCTACCTCGCTGTGCCAGCTTTAGAATTACTCGATACAAAAGGAAATTCTGCAAAAGCCAACCAGACATAGTTAGAACCTGCACCATTTTGACCTGATGATGTATTTCTTATTTTAAAACCATTGCTTAAAAGGTCTATATCCACATCAGCTTGTTCTAAAGTATTTTCATTAGCTTTTAAATAATCATTATCCTCATTGTAACCTTCTCTTTTGCTATCATACATGAACCAATCTCCAGAACCCATATTTCTAATCATAAGAAAAGCAGGTCTAAATCCAGAAAATTGAAAAGGACCATCAGCATTTCCATTACCCTCATATTTTCCCATAAAACTAAAACCCTTTTTAGGAGCAAAAGCATAACAAATAATAGGGCTATCTCCACCACTTCCATTCGTTGCTCCTGTACTACCTAAATAAACATTAACTGAATCAGGATCTGTATCATTCCATCTATTAGTAGCTGTTCCTTTAGCTGCACTATCATTTAAATCTATCCAGTATTGATTACCTACCCAACGCTGATAAACATTCCAATTGTTTGCTCCCCCTAGAGTTTTACAAACCACCCATTGAGGGGCTACTCCTAAGCCATGAGGAAGACCTGCTCCAGCAGTATCATTTCCTGTAAATTTAATTATGGAAATTCCTGCATCAGCATTAAAAGAATAAGCTAAAGGTGTAATAGTTGTTGAGCCATTAGTTGTAATTCCTGAAGTCGTTCCACCTCTCCAGTTCCAACCTACAAAAGCATCTCCACTTCTATTAACTTCATTTGCTGAAATAACAGTAAATCCATCTGCACCAAAAGCTGTTAAAGTAGAAGCTTCGGTTGATTCAGCAGCAGTGGTGCTAGATACTAATTGTTCTTGAACTCCTCTAACACTATCAAAAACTACAGGTACATAGTTGCTTGGTCTATTTTTTAACCAGACTAAATCTGGTTGAAAGCCAACACCTGTAACTGCTTGAGAACTTCCTGTTCCATCATAAAGTGCAGTATTAAAATTATCGCTAGGTTGAAATGAAATAAAGTTTGCCATAATTATCCTCCATAACTCTGTAAATTGTTTGTACAAATCGCATAAAATCCTGCAGGGACATCATATTTGAAAATTCCTATGCCTGCGTCGTCTGCGTTTGATGCTCCTGCACTTGTGGTTCCAAAATAACCATTCCCAAAATTCATATTCCAAACATAAGTGGCACTATCCCAAGTTCCCATTGCTGGAAAATAAGCTTGCATCCAAGGAACGGGATTACTACTTAAATCTTCTGTCATTGTAATTCCATTAGTTCCGGCTGCTGGATCTCCCGAGTTTTGCCATACACCATTTTTAGAAAAGTAAAGTTTCATATTATCTAAATCAAATGCACATCCAATAAAATCTCCTACACCATAAGTATCGCCATAAGCGGTATTAGTATTATTATTTCTATAATTTCCATCATCACCATAATAACCCCAGTCCTTGTTGTAATTTCCTAATTCTGTATTGGACACCGTTTGAAACATACTTACTAATCCAATCATCCAATTCGCATTAGCTCCTGCAGAAACTGCCTTCGCCTCAAAATACCATTTGCCAGCTTGTAGTCCCATCGTGGCTGTATTAGGGGTAGCATTTCCTCCTGTAGTTAAAGTTGTATTTCCATTTTGAAAAGTAGAGCCTTGTCTAAAATTATAAAGTGGATTTATAGTACAGAAATTATTATCAGGAGTATCTTTAGTTTGTGTCATTGTTCCTGAAACTGTCATATTATTTCCTTCTCCTGAACTATCTGTTCCTGAAGCACCAGATGCATATTTTAAAAAGAATCCATTCGTTCCATACGTTACTGAAGGTGAAGTTTTAGCTACCCATATACCTGATGTTGAATCTGTTTCTCCAAAATCACTAGCTGCATATGCTTGTCCATCACAAAAATGTGTATGAGCCATAGAGCCTGTAAAATAATTAGCTGCTCCTTTAGAACCAATCGTAAGTTGATTGGTGCTATTGGCATAACTATCTAAATTTAATGCTGGATTCGTATCTGTTGAAAAAGAAGTTTCTTCAACTCCATTGATATAGAGTCTCATTCTATCTCCTGCCGCAGCGTTATCCGTATCCCATACGCAAACAAGATGATACCAAGCTGCAACATCTCTGAATAGTGCATTAGTGTTGAGTCTTCCAGTATAACCACTACCATCATGTTGAGCAAAGTTTATTGTATCAGCACCTTGCCAACGAAGTTGTGTGTATTCTGAACCAGAACCCAACCAAGTAACGATAGCTTCTTCAACCGAAAGTACACCTCTTTTTATCCAAGTTGAAAAAGTCCATTTTCTTTGATTACTTGAAGAACTAGGTGTTCTATGTAAATATGTCGTAGCCATTAATTAAACTGTCCTCCTTGACCTATTGTAAAGCTCCATGAAATACTAAATTCTCTATCAGAAGTTTGACCTTCTGCATCAGTTGCTCGAACGGTAAACGTATCCGTTGCAGCTGATGAATGAGCCGTTTGTGTTCCGGTTATTGTACACGATCCCACGCCCGTTGTTAAGGTTAAACCTGCTGTTAAGGTTCCACTTTGAATCGCGAATGAGGTTGCATCTGTACATGTTAAAGTTTGAGTAGCAATCGCTTCTCCTCCAGCAAAAGTTCCTAAAGATCCACTGGCTGTGACCCATGCGGGTTCATCACTCACATTTAAAAGGGCAGAAGAAGATCTTCCTGATAATCCTGTCGTTACGTTCGTTACTCTAAGATAATAAGTTCCATCCACGGGTAAAGTTAAAGCCGCTTGAACCGACGTTGCACTAACATAAGTGACACTGTCAGCCGTGGTAATTGCACCACTCGTATTAATTGCTTCAACAATCGGAACACTAACAAAGTTAGTTCCTGTAAT
>VTLG01013068.1_pt1 | contig 26799 bp, 36 predicted proteins | sample 4694571 | NCBI WGS metagenome assembly VTLG01 (sample SAMN12604809, study PRJNA352737) | marine metagenome | biome: ENVO:00000447; feature: ENVO:00000209|ENVO:00000569|ENVO:01000036; material: ENVO:00002151; isolation source: viral sequences binned using virsorter ...
GTTGGATGTATTCATTTCAAGAGAAACTATAAAGGCGATATAAAATATACCAGACTTTATTAAAAAAATTGAATAAACACTTGACTTTTTACCCAAAACCGTGGTATAATATAATTAAACAATGAGGGAATAATCCCAAATCACATAATGAGAGAGTGAAAATGGAATATACGGAAAAACAGTTAAAGTTTCTGAGTGCAGCAATCGTTAAGTATGGCGAAGGTGCAGTTCTCGCAAAAGAAACAATTTCTGAAATTGCCGAAGAAAATGGATTGAAATTTCCATTTTGGATGACTGATACAAGGCGTATGGGTTCTTTTACGAAAGTTGATAAGGACACATATCGTTTACCGGCGCTTAATGGTGGTGAAGGTGCAACAATGGCTGATGTTGTTGAAACAACAGCAGTAGTTGATAAAGCATCTGAAATTGTCGTTGAATCTAAGAATTCAGAAAGTACTTTAAATATGAGTACATATTTTAATCCAGCAGAATTGATCCCTAAAAAAGATCCGTTGTTTGTAGCACACGGACATTTTAGTGATTTAACTAAAGTGATTAGTTCTAGAAAGTTTTATCCAGTATTTGAAACTGGAGAATCTGGAACTGGTAAAACTTATATGACTGAACAAGCATGTGCAAAACTCAAGAGAGAATTTATCAGAGTAAACATTACTGTTGAAACTGATGAAGATGATCTTTTGGGTCACTACGCATTGATTGATGGAAATACAGTATGGCAGGATGGTCCTGTGGTCATCGCAATGGAGCGTGGAGCAGTTCTTCTCCTTGATGAGATTGACTTAGCATCCAACAAAGTTATGTGTCTCCAACCTATACTTGAAGGTAAAGGTGTTTACTTGAAAAAAGTAAATAGGATGGTAAAACCAGCTGATGGTTTCACAGTAGTCGCAACCGCCAATACTAAAGGTAAAGGTTCTGAAGATGGAAGATTCGTTTTTACAAATATTCTGAACGAAGCTTTCCTTGAAAGATTTCCGATTACAATGGAAGTTGGATATCCTTCAGCACAAACCGAAAAGAAAATCGTGAACAAAGTTCTCGATTCACTTGGTGTTTCCGATTCTGATTTTTCAGAAAAGTTAGTAAATTGGGCAAACGCTATTCGCAAGACTTTTTATGATGGTGGAATTGATGAAGTTATCGCAACTCGCCGATTGGTTCATATCTCTAACGCATTCGCAATTTTCAGAGATAGAATGAAAGCCATTGAAATGTGTGTCAATCGTTTTGATGAAGACACAAAAACCAGTTTCTTGGATTTGTATTCCAAGATTGACGCCGGTGTTGACCTTGAAGAAACTGAAGAAGTTTCAGAAGAAGAAAACACCGAAGAAAATGTTAATCCTTATTAGGAAAGATAATGAAAATAAATGTTGAAACTCTTGTGGCAAATAACTATAAATATGTCGCAAGAGATATGAATGGTGAAACTTACGCCTTTGAAAATGAACCAAGTCTCGCAACAGACATTGCTTGTGATACATGGGATGTTAAAGAAGGTGAAATTTTAAAACTAACATCTGCAATCGAAGGAGAAACCGCAGTTGCGATTGATTCTGAGTTAGGTGATTGGAGAGATTCTTTAGTTGAATTGAATTAATAATGATTTGGGGGCCCGGAGTGTCGTTCCGGCGGCACGCCTCCAACTTTTGAAAGGAACAAAATGAGAGATATTATTACAGACACTACACTACTTTTACTGATGATGGGATTAGTATATATTGTAGCAATGTTAATGTTTAGTCTATAAAATAATATGATAACATATATTTGGAGCCAAGGTATGGTAGATAAAATAGCAAAAAAGGTTGCAGAAGAACCTATGGAAAATGTCGATGAAGGAAATTACGAATATATGCCAAAGGCAGAAGGCGTAAAAAATATGTATATTGATCACGTTGAAACTGAAAGATTAGTTGATCTAGCAAGAGAACGAGAACGTGATCGCAGACAAATGGAAATGTTTGATGATCCGTGGGAGAATTGGAGTGGACATCGATAAAATAAATTATGAAAGTAATACTTGAATTTGAATTGCCAAGAGATAAGAAAAAATTTGATGTAGTTTCAAAGGGTATGGATTGGGCACTTGTAGTGTGGGATATGGATCAAATAATGCACAAGAAGGTGAAATATTCAGAACTACCCGATGAGGCCAGATTGGCGATAGAAGAACTTAGATTAACAATGAGTGATATGTTAATTAATAGAGGATTACTATATCCAAAATAAATAAAGGAGAATATTATGAACCCGTTTAAACCCAATCTTACTCAAACTAGATCGTTTGAAACATTTAAACCTAATACTAGTAGAGTAGATAAACTAGAAAATCAAATAATAAATCTTAGAGAACGTGTAGCAACGTTGGAAAAAGATTTACATTTTTTTATGAGACATTATGAAAAAAGCAACGATTGAAATTTTACATGAAGGTGAAGCTGTATTGGGCACTAAAACTTCTGGTCAATATATGGTACGTGAATATGAAGATGAAATAGAAATGGGTGGAAGTTTCCATAAGTATCTTCATGATGCAGTTAATCATGTGAAAGAATATCAGGGAATGAACCCTGAAAAATAATATATATAAATATAATATGAAGATTAATGAGTTTATACAGAAGTATAGGCAGATAGACTATCTTATTCCAGGCATGACAAGGACTTATCTTCCTCATGTAATTTGTAAAGATGGATTTAAAATGTCTGTTCAAGCCGGGCAATCTTTGTATAGTGAACCGAAAGATGTGGCAGATCATTACGAAGAAGCTGAAGTTGGTTATCCGTCTAAAGTAGAACATTTACTTACAAATTATGCAGAAGATAGTGATGATCTCTGTGGTACAGTATATGGTTATGTGCCGTGTACAATCATTGATAAAGTGATTGAAAAACATGGTGGAATAGATGAATCTAAAATCGAACAAAAGTTGAGCAAATGACTCCAAAGCCAGGCGAAGGGACGGACTTCTAACCTGAATGTGAAGTAAGAGCTCTAGCTAGATGAAGTTAAAGGCCTCACCAATAAGGTCGGTACCGTGCCGAATGAGATGTGAGGATAGTCAAGCCCCTACTCAACTTTTTACTTAAATAATATGAAAACTGAAATTGATAATTTCATAGGTGTTTTTGATAATGCCGCAACAGATGAATATTGTGATTCACTCGTAGAATTTTTTGAGCGGATGAAGTATCTGGGAAGTGATGTTTATTACCACGAATATGCGAAAACTCCCCCTACTTGGAGAAATAATTCGGTATATTTTTATATGAATGAAAATGATCCTTTGATAGTTAGCCAACATCAAAAACAGTTACATCTCTTTAATGATGCAGTACGAAAATGTTATGATTTATATGCCAAAAAATATTTTACAATTACTGAATTAGGAAGACACGTACTGAATAACGATATAAAATTACAAAAGACTGTGCCAGTAGAAGGTTATCATTATTGGCATTGTGAAGTGGGTAGTATTAGGGATGGAAGAAGATTTTTATTCTGCGCACTATATTTAAATGATGTAGATGAAGGTGGTGAAACAGAATTTTTATATCAACATAGGAGAGTAAAGCCCGTTAAGGGAAGAATTATAATATGTCCAACAGCATTTACTCATACTCACAGAGGAAATCCACCTTTAAATACTGCAAAATATATGATCAATGGTTGGATGGAATTTATTGATTATTAATTTTATAATAGGAAAGTGAAATGAAAATTTCTATTGATATATCTGAATTAAGAGAAAAGAAAATATTTGTTGGTACACCTATGTATGGTGGACAATGCCACGGAATGTATACTAAGGCATCATGTGATTTGGCGACAACCGGCACAAAATATGGAATGGATATAAAATTCTTTTATCTCTTTAATGAAAGTTTAATTACAAGAGCGAGAAATTATCTAGTCGATGAATTTTTGCGTTCCCCATATACCCACCTGATGTTCATTGATTCGGACATCAATTTTAATCCACAAGATGTATTAGCACTCGCTTCTTTGTGTAATGAGGACAAACCTATTATTGGTGGTCCGTACCCAAAGAAATGTATTGCATGGGAAAAAGTTCGAAATGCAGTTGATGCAGGACTTGCAGATGAAAATCCTAATGAGTTAGAAAAATTTACAGGTGATTTTGTATTCAATCCAACAGCAGGAACAACTCAAATTCAAATTGATCAACCAACAGAAGTATTAGAAGTTGGTACTGGATTCGTAATGATCCGGCGAGAAGTTTTTGAAAAATTTAGAGAGGAATATCCACAATTTTCCTATAAGCCAGATCATAATCGTTCAGAACATTTTGATGGAACTCGTTATATACATGCATTCTTTGATACTGTCATTGATAATGAAATCTATGCAGGAAAAGGTGCAGGTGGTTCAGATCGTTATTTGTCTGAAGATTATATGTTTTGTCAATGGGCAAGAAGGATAGGTTTTACAACTTGGTTGTGTCCGTGGATGGAAGTTAATCACGTTGGTACTTATGTATTCAATGGAACATTAAAAGATTTAGGTAAGTTAGAATACGCGTCACATGGAGTAGATATTACAACTAGACCTCAACAAGAAGAACGAAAAAAATCTAGAGCAGAAAGGAGAGCGGAGGCACGAAAAGAAAAAAAGAAAAAATTAACGCAACCTGAAGGTTGACAAATAAAAAATATATGTTATAATAAGCTATATAAGAATAATAAATCAACATACGGAGTTATATGAAATTAACAGCAGAAACAATTACGATACTTAAAAATTACGCAGCAATAAATCAAAATATACAGTTTAAGGAAGGTAAGACATTATCAACCATTTCCCCTCAAAAAAATATTCTGTCAAGTGCAGAGATTAGTGAGGACATTCCCCAGACATTTGCAATCTATGATCTTAATAAATTGTTAGGTGCACTTAGTCTTTTTAACAAAACCCCAGAATTAAGTTTTGGAGAGAACAAATTAAATATTCAAAGTGGAGAATATGTATTGGATTATGTTTATGGTGATCCGGCAATGTTAGTTTTACCTCCAGAGAAAAAACTTGATTTTCCCGAACCAGAAATTAGTTTTAAGTTAACTAAAGATGCTTATGATGCAACTTTGAAAGCGGCTCAAGTTTTATCATTGCCGGAATTAGTTGTTCAAGGTGATGGTAGTAAATCATTTTTAGTAGCAACTGATACTAACAATACTTCTTCAGATGAATTCCGAAATGAAGTAGGTGAAACAGATAAAACATTCCAGATGGTTTTCAAGATTGAAAATATGAAACTTCTAAGTGGAAGTTATCAAGTTGGAATTTCTTCAAAAGGTATTGCACATTTCTCACATGAACATTCTAAATTAGAATATTTTATAGCAACTGAACAGAATTCAAATTATAATGGATAATTTTTTATGGGTAGAAGAATTTCGCCCTAAAACTGTGGCGGATTGTATTCTATTAGGACCAACTAAAGAAGTCTTTCAAGGTTTCGTTGATGGTGGTAAGATTCCTAATTTACTTTTATCTGGTGGAGCAGGAGTAGGTAAAACTACTGTGGCTCGTGCTATGTGTGATGAAATTGGAGTTGATCATTTGATGATTAATGGTTCTAATGAAGGAAGAAATATAGATACTGTTAGAACTACTTTACAACAATATTGTAGTTCAGTTTCCATGCAAGGTGGAAGGAAAGTAGTAATAGTCGATGAGGCAGATTATATGAATGCCGATTCGGTTCAACCTGCATTAAGGGGGTTCATTGAAAAATTTAGTGCCAATGTTAGTTTTATCTTTACTTGTAATTTTCGTAATCGGATCATTGATCCTATCCATAGCCGTTGCTCTGTAGTAGAATTTGTAATTCCGAGATCAGAGAAACCAAAACTAGGACAAGAATGTTTAGTGAGAGTCAAAGAAATTTTGACACAAAAGGGAATCAAGTTTGATGAAAAAGTTCTTGTCGAATTAGTTTTGAAACACTTTCCAGATATGAGGAGAGTGATAAATGAACTTCAAAGATATGCAGCAGGTGGAATTATTGATGCCGGTATCTTGGCACAGATTGGTGAAATCAATCTTCTTGAATTGATGAAGGCGTTGAAGGAAAAACATTTTTCAGAAGTTCGTAAATGGGTTACACAAAATATTGACAATGATCCAGTAAAGATTTTTAGAAAGATTTATGATGGAATACATGATCATCTCAAAGATACTTCAATTCCACAAGCTGTTCTTGTCATTGCAGAATATCAATACAAATCTGCGTTTGTCGCAGATCAAGAAATTAACTTAGTTGCCTGTCTCACAGAGATGATGGTTGATTGCGAGTTTAAATGAACGAAGAACTATTAAAATTATATGAAGATAATACAAATGAATATGGGTTGCCAGTATTCGATTTATTTACTTGGCAAAATATAAATACAAAGTATCTTGATCCTGACACTTCTTTGGTCATGTCTAAACGGGCAAAGGTCATGATCGATACTATGATTCATTTTTTTGAAAAACACCATCCCAAATTTCCATTTAGGGAATTTGATATGCACGAAGTTCGACAAAATTTTTATGGCTTGTGCAACCTCAACTTAAAAGATAATATTTTCCCAAAAGAAAAATGTAAAACTGTACATGAAAAATATGATGATTATGTGGGCAATTTTCCAAAATGGGGAATGGGTATTTTGAATTTCAGTTCAAATTATAATAATATTTCAGATGCGTTTATGAATCGTGAACGAATGAAATGTAGTTATGATCGTTCACCTAGCCCAATTACTATGTGGAATGATCAAACAGATTTAAAACAAATTCTTTCTCCGATATGGAGACTTCATCCAGATTGTGGAATGCCTCTCAAGAATAATTTATATATTGAGGGTGTTAGAGTTGGAGCATATTTTGCTACTCAGTTTAAACCTTCAGTAGCAAAAGCTTTTTATGATTTTACTAAATCAAAAAAGGTACTCGACACAAGTTCAGGATGGGGAGATCGAATGGCAGGATTCTTTGCATCAAATGCCGAAGAATATTATGGTATGGACCCGAATGGTGATCTACATCAAAACTATCACTCAATGGCCATACAATATAATAGTTGGTTAGGTGCAGAGAATCCTCAAACTAAGACTGGTGATAATTGGTTTCAAGTTGAAGGAAAAAAGAAAGTAAAGATTTATAGATCACCGGCAGAGGACTTGCCGTGGGATGAAATTCCAGATGATATTGATATCATGTTTAGTTCACCTCCGTATTTTGCTACTGAAAAATATGCAGAAGGAAGCAAATTTGAAAATGATCAATCATGGAGTCGTTATAATTCTTATGAAGCATGGAGAGATGGGTTTTATCTTCCAGTAATGAAAAAAGCATTTGAGAAATTATCTCCCGGTGGATGGTTGATGGTAAATATCATGGACCCAAAAGTTAAAGGTAAAAGACATAAATCTTGTGATGATTTGGTAAATGATCTTAAAGAATATTTTGTAGGTCAAATTGGAATGAGAATTATGGCTAGACCCAAAAGTATTAAATCTTTTGAGGGTGATACACATGAAGAAAGAAAAGCAAAATATGATGAATGGCAAGCAAAATGGTTCATTGAATCAGTTTGGTGTTTTCGAAAGCCTGATCCTAGTAATGATAATGTTGATATCTTTGCTCCTTATAAAGATTCTACTTTGGATGGTATGGGGCCAATCGTTGTTCAGCAACCTATTAAAAAGAAAAAATTATCAGATGCTACAACAGAAAAATCTACATTAGCGGGGTTTTTTGATTAATGAAATCACACCATTAGAACAGTATAAAATAAAAGATAAAACTGTTCATGTTAAACGTGATGATTTAATGGGTGATGGTGTTCAACATCCGCCGTGGGGTAAATTAACTGCTCTACGTGAAGTGTTGACTTATATTAATCCTCAAAAACCTTTAATACATCTTTCTGTTTTTGGGTCTTGGTCTGGATGGGCACTCTCTGAAGTGTCAAAAGAATTAGATTATGAATTTATTATGGCCTATCCTGACTCTAAGAAATTCCCAAAACATATTATAGAAAAGTCAGAAAATGTTCTTCCTATTAAACCTAATATGATGAACGTGATGTATAATAAAGTGGGACAGATAGCAAGAGAAAAAGATTACATTAGATTACCTTATGCATTTGATCATTTGGAATATATTAAAACACAAAAACAAAGACTATACGAAGTTAAACAAGAATTAGAGTTTGATCATTTAGTAGTTTCTTCTGGATCGGGAGTTACTTGTCTTGGAATGGTGATGGAACATGAACCGTGGCCACAATTATTTGATACAGGAAATACAAGAACTTTTCATACTGTATGTGTATCAAGTGAAGGAACTATTAAAAAGAAATTTAAAAAATATGGTATCGAACCAACAGAACAAGTTGAAATAGTCAAGAGTAAATTTGCATTTGATGATATGATGGATTCGTATGAAACTCCATTTCCTTGTAATGAATTTTGGGATAAGAAGGCTTGGTATTGGTTAGAACAAAACATTGACAAATTTAAAGGTGAAATTTTATTTTGGAATCTGGGAGGTAACTGGTGAAAAAATTAGATGAAGATGTAATTAGAGTTTGTGGATGGGTATGTTCTTTGTTATGTGTATTAATAGGATCATATTTTGTTTGGCCACACATTCATGTAGCACTATTAGGAATTGCATTTTTTTACTTTGCAGTGAGAATTTTCAATTTCTCCACTTTTAAAGAATACGCAGAAGATCGTAAAAAACTTTTACATAGATTACAGGGGTAACTGTGAGTAGAGTTGTATTAAAAGACAAAAAAGATATGAATGAAATCCATCAATTTGGTGATCACTTCAAAACGTGGGATGAAGTTACAGATAATGGAATGGAGTGGGAAGATTATAAAATCATGGGCTCACAAGATGAAATTGAACGTGATCTTGAAACACAAGTATTGAGTGTTAAGTTTTCCAAGATAGGACAAAAAACATTTGATGCATATCCAAATCTAAAATGGATTCAATGTAGAGCACACGGATCGGATAATATTAATTTAGAATTAGCTGAAGCTCGTAGAGTGGGAGTTGTTTGTTTAGATCCAGATACAGAAAATGTTGCAAATTGGATTAACCGATGGAAAAAAGGTAAACGAGTTTTATTATTGGGAGCAGGTAAAATCGGTCAGACTTTAGCTCTTGGTTTAGATCATGAAGTAACAGAAGTGACTTCCCAAACAGATTACAATACAATCTATCCATATATGGACACGTTTGATACAATAATCGTTGCCTCATCTCCTACATCTCAACCAATCGTAGATCAACCATTGTTAGAAAAATTTAATGGAAGTATTATTTCTATATCAAGACCGGCGTGTATAGATAATGAGGCACTACTTGAAGCGGTGAATGATGGAAGAATAACAAATGCTCAAATGGATATGTTAGATCCTAAAGGGAGAGATGAACTAATAGCAACAGGAAAAGTAACGTATCATAAACATACAGCATGGGAAGCACAAGGACTAAGCCAATATGATATGAGATATTTTAGTATGGTGTTTCAAGAAATACAATGGTTATTGACTGATAATCCAAAATATAATCCCCCTCACAGAAATAGTAGAATAGTTTTAGAACGAAAAGATAATGCATTGTTTAGAGACTAATGAATTTCCATATTATCCTACTGATGATGTTTGGAGAAGAGAAGAGTTCTCAAAATTTATACAATATCAAGGAAACTTATGGGATAATAAAATAATAAAACAAACCATGCACGGCCTCGCTCTTTCGTGGTCTTATATGCCCCACGCCTTTGATGTTAAATGTGGTAATATGAATACTCCTTTACAAACTTTCAATAATGACAAAGAAAAGATCAAAAAGAAGATGGAGCAACTTGGTCATGTTGATTCACCTTCAGGTTTAAGAAAAGCATTAAAGGTTATGTCCGGCTCACAAGGAGTTAGTAATTTTAGACCTACTGCTGCTCAAGCAATATATGAAAGATTTATGCCTGAAGGTGGTATTACATGGGATATGTCAGGAGGATATGGTGGAAGATTATTGGGAGCAATAAAAACACACATAAATTATATTGCTACTGAACCGGCGAAAGAAACGTTTGATGGATTGACTCAGATCGCAAAGGATTGGGGAAATCAATCAAACCTTTTTGGAATAGAACAACGTTTAGAGATAGTTCAGAGTGGTAGTGAAGATTATATTCCTGAAAAAGAATCATTGGATTTATGTTTTACTTCACCGCCTTATTTTGATACAGAAAAATATTCTAATGAAGATACTCAAAGTTATAAAAAGTTTCCAAAGAAAGTAGATTGGTTAGAAGGTTTTTTACGAAAGACAATTCAAAATTGCGCCCGAGGCTTAAAGAAAAATCGTTATTTAATTATCAATATAGCTAATGTTAGCTCGTTTGATACTTTAGAAGATGAAACTGGAAATATAGTTTTGTCTGAAGGATTTGAATACTTAGATACATTTCAACTTTCTCTGTCAAAAATGCCAGGAAAGAATATTGCAAATGATGTATTCAAATATGAACCCGTATTTCTTTTTAGGAAAAAATAATGTGTGGATTTGTAGCAGGAAATATCTTTAAAGATACCAAACACTTCCACGCCGCTTTAAGTCTTATAGATCATCGTGGAAGAGATTATAAAGGTGTTAATTATAGTATTAGAACTAATACTTACTTAGGTCATAATAGACTTTCTATTCAAGGGTTAACAGAACAATCTAATCAACCTATGATCAAAGATGATTACATACTAGTCTATAATGGTGAATTATGGCACAGTATGAATTCCCACAAGAAAAAATTCAATTTACAGACCAATAGTGATACAGAGTTATTACTTAATATGTTTCACTTAGACCAACAAGATTGTATTAAAACACTTGATGGTATGTTTGGATTTGCGGTTTTGGATGAGAAAAAACATTACTTAACTTTTGCTAGAGATTTTATGGGTAGAATTCCCTTGTACTTTTTCAAGAGGGGAAAAGAAATTATTGTAGCAAGTGAATTAAAAGCAATTACAAACTCATTGAACATTAATGCTTCTGATGTAGTATTAGCAGATCCAGGCTGTTACTATCAATTTGATTATGTAACGGGGGAATTAATGAAGACAAGATATTATGAATTTCCCGCTATGGATGATATTGAAGATATGTCAGAAGAAGAAGTGATGGATGGTATACGTGATTTATTAACTGAAGGTGTACATAATGAGTTAATAAGTGATGTACCTGTTTGTACAATTTTGTCAGGCGGAGTAGATTCTACTGTCGTTACATATCTACTCAAACAAGAAATTCCTGATCTACAAGCATTTGTGGTGAGTATGGGTGATACTGGAAAGAAAGATGATTTGTACTATGCAAGAATGGCGGCTAAAGAAATTGGTGTTCCACTCCATGAAGTTATTATTGATGAGGAGTGGGTAGAACAAAATTTAACTGAAGCAGTCTATGCAGTCGAAGATTTTAGTTGGACACAAGTTTCTCCGGCGGTTGCTCAATTAGCACTTTCCAAAAGAATACATGATGAGGGATTTAAGGTCGTCTTTGGTGGAGAAGGTAGTGATGAATTGTTTGCTTCCTATGGGCATGTATTTGCGTGGAACTATGAAGACAAAGATTATATTAAAGAACGATATAAGCTGGTAGTACAACTCCACAAAAATAATTTAATACGAACTAACAAAGCAATGATGTATGGTGGAACAGTAGAATTGAGGACACCATTTCTTCACAAAGATTTGGTCGAATTTTGTTTGAGAATTCCCCCGAAGTATAAACAAACAGCCGACAGAATGTGGAAACCAATGTTAAGAAAAGCTTTTTCTGGCAAACTTTCGGATGAATTATTATTTAGACCGAAAAAAACATTCCAGGATGGTTGTCACACTATCTATCTCAAGAATCATAAGGAAAGAATTAAAGAAACATATTTGACACATTTTGGTCAAAGAAATCCCCTAGAAAGTTTTTTTGAATAAACACTTGACTTTTTCATCAAAACCGTGTTATAATATAAGTGAACAATGAGTAATAACCTTAATGAGAGAGAGTATGTTTGAGTTCAGAGCGGGTAGAAAACGAGTCGTTAAATCTGTTTCTACTGTTGAAGAAGCAAAAGAATTGATGCGAGAAATGATTAAAATTCGCAATAATGATTCCCTTTGGGAAAATATTGATGTGAAAACCGGTCATCTCCGTGCAGTTGATGAATTGGAAAAGTTGGTCGGCACTATCTTTGATGTGTTCGATACTATGTCCATTTATGTAAATGGTAAATCTGTAAAACGAATTTGGGCTAGAGGTTTCTAATGAAAATGTCTAAAAAATTCATGAAAGAATATAAACGATTATATCTTGAATTAGCTGCTCTTTGTGAAGAGGAGATGGGGGTAGGAGATGCTTTTTCTTATGCTCGTTCTAAAGAAATTCTCGCAGCTATTGAACTGCAACACGAAATTTCTGAATCACTTTCGGGAGCAGATGGAATTGACGAAGTTGGTGAATGTGAATATAAATCGACTGTTCAGCCAATTATTCAAGGTGCATATACTGGAATTAGTGTTCAAGATACATGGGAAGAACAAGAGGTATATTTGAAAGAAGAAAAAATTGGAAAATATGAACACCATTATATTAATAGATTTGCTGGCAGTAAAGGTCTTGTAGAATCATGGAGATTGAGTGGTAAAGATGTTTTATCCATATTACTTCCAAAACTTAAAAAGAAATTTGGAAAACTTAACCATTTGAAAGATCGTAGACTAGCAGCAACTGTTACTAAAAAGGATATTTTAAAATATGGAGTCCGTTTACGTTAAGACAACAGATTTAGTATTACTTTCAGCGATTGAAAATAATTCTGTTAATCTGGTTCTTACAGATCCACCGTATATTATCTCTAGAAAATCTGGGATGCAATCCTATAAAGATAGTTTAGAGAAAGGTGGAAAGGTAGATGAAAAATTTGGAAAGAAATATGCTATAACTACTGAATTTGGTGAGTGGGATAGTTCTTTTACAATTGATGATTTAGAAAAAGCGATAAATGAATTTTATAGAATACTAAGACCTGGTGGTTCATGTATTATATTTTTTGATATATGGAAAATAGAAACTCTGTCAAAGTTGTTAAGTAAATTTTCCAAACATAGATTTATTGAATGGATTAAAACAAATCCAATGCCTGTCAATCAATATGCAACATATCTATCAAATGCAAGAGAGATAGCTATTAGTTGTGTAAAAGGTGGTAAGGCAACATTTAACAGTAAATATGATAATGGAATTTATGATTATCCAATATACAGCGGAAAAGATAGATTTCATCCTACTCAAAAATCTTTACCGATGTTTGAGGAATTAATTAAAAAACATTCCAACGAAGGTGATACAATTGTTGATCCTTATGCTGGAAGTGGCACTACAGCCTTAGCAGCAAAGAATACAAACAGACTTTATTTATGTTGCGAACCTTCCGATGAATATTTTCAAAGGGGGTATAATAGAGTAAATAATTTGACAAATTAATAAAGGAATATTATGTCAGCAAAATTAAAATTAGTAGCCAACAATCTCACACCAAGTGATATTGCAGTTATGTGTAAATCAGAAAAATGGGAAACTGTTGAAGAAATGAATATTGATAATTTCGTGTATGAAGTTATTCCAAACGAATATGCTCCAAAAATGGATTCTATAATACAATCTAGAATGATAACTTATAATCCAAATTTTGTAGCAAAAAATGTACGAAAAGCAAAAAACGGAGAATGTTTTAGTGATCCAGCAACTATTATTTATTTTCCAGAAGAAACAGAAATTAATGGTGAAGTAATTCCTTCTAATTCTTATAAATTGGTTGGTGGTGTTCATGGAATGACAACCGATAGATATCTCGGAGATTCCAAGAAACTTTGTAATATCGTGAATTATAAACATGATCTTGATTCAGATCCAGGAAAACTTTTTCGTCTCGCTAACTGTTTGAATAAAGTCGCTAAAGAAGAACAAGGACTTGAAGATGAAGCTATAAGAAATGAACTTTATATGTTGATGGATAGAAGAGAAGCCGAAGGAAAAGAAGCAAAACCCTCAGACGAAGAACGACAAAGTTATTTTAAGGATTATCCTCAAATGGATGAGGCACAATGGAGGAATTGGATTTCAAATCATACTTCAGGTGGTCGAACATCTCCAAACATAGCATATAGTAAAGATGAACTACAGGCAACTCTAGAAACATTAAAAAAAATGAAACAGTATGAGGATTATATAATTCTCCAACCTAGAACAATAAAAGCATGGACCGGTGAGGCTATAGGTAGTGCACTCATGCAATGTTGTGAAGGATATGTTAATGGTGAAGGTAAAAAAGTACAACCAAGAAAAGTGTTAATACCTCTCTATGCAAGTAACCGGAAACAATACGAAGATTTAAAAGATGGAAAAATGGAAGACAACATTAAGTCTAAGTTTAAGGATCTAGAAAAGTTTTTGGAATTTGATAAATTTGAACACCTTATGCTGAAATATTAAGCATAAATAATTTCATGGAATTACAGCAGTTTAAAGAAGTTAGTCGATTGTTTATGGATTACGATGGAGAAGTCCAGATTAATCCATTTGCAAAGGTTCATTGGGGTACTGTTCAAGAGAACTACCTCAATGGAAAACTGTTTGTTGACAATGATAAAAACTATGGTATAATAGGTAGTGAGGCTAAAACAAGTAGAGAAGTAAAAGATTTTTCTAATCAAGTTGTTGGTCAAATTAAAGTAGGAGATATCTGTATCAAGAGATTTTTCTACAAAGAAGGATATAGAGAAAATGTAGTAAATCATATTTCGAAAATGAGAGAATCAACATTCGGAGATCGTGATTTATGGTTTACTCATATTAATATGGAACATGAAGGAGATAAAGCGGTTGCTAAAGAATTTAATGCAACTTGGTTATCTTCAAGAATAGACGCGGTAGCAGCAGAAGTTAGAGGAGTATATTATTCTGGAGAACAAAAACAAATAGGATTAGGAAAACATGAAAATATTCCTTGTTGTAGATTAGATTATCCATATATTGAAGGATTAGATGAATTTTCAGAAGAATTAGATGAATATGTGAAAGATGGATGGGGAATAGCAGATCATCAAAAATCTTATGGTGGTAAAGATAAAACGTGGACATCTATCGAAATAATACCATTAATAGTTACTTATGGTACTAAAAAAGCAAAACAAGGTCTTAGGGGCGATTTAAACGAAGAATATATTAAGAGATTTCCTATTATTGAGAATATTATCAATCAGATAACCACTTTTGATGACTGTTTGTGGTTAGCAGTTGCTAAAGTATCTCCAAAAGGTGGTAATATATCAAGACATAGTGATAAAGGTATCGACAAAATGAATGCCGGAATACAGATTGGTAAAACGGCAAGAATACATTATGTGATGAAATCTAATCCTGAAACATATTTTCAATTACAAGACCTTCAGGGAAAGACTCATAAATATTCTATGAAACAAGGTGAATATTGGTATATGGATAAGAGAAAACCTCACGCCGTATACAATAAAGGTGATACATTTAGGTATCACATGATTTTTGATATGAAAGTAACACAAGATTTATGGGACCATTTGATTTTATAAAAGCCATCAATACACATAAAAATATCATGAAAAATGGTGATCCATTGGCTGAAAAGGATTATATTCCTTTTTTGATCAATAGAGGATTGTCTTTTTTTCAAGATACTGTCATACAAGTCAATGAAATGAATAGGTTACATTTTCTTGACAATAAGCTCCAATTCGACTATTTGCTAAATAATATCAGACCTCGTAAAAGGTGGTCTAAGTGGTTGAAACCAGACAAAATTGATAATCTAGAACTAGTCAAAGAATATTTTGGTTTCGGTAATGAAAAAGCAAAAGAGGCTCTAGAGGTCCTTTCTGGTGAGGATATCGAAGAGATTAAGAGTAAACTTGCAAAAGGTGGAATGGAGAAAAATGACGACAAACATAGATGAGATGGTGGAGTGTACGTTAGCAGAACCGGATGATTTTTTAAAGATTAGAGAGACATTGACTAGAATAGGAGTTGCATCAAGAAAAGATAAAACTTTATTTCAATCTTGTCATATATTACATAAACAAGGAAGATATTTTATTGTACACTTTAAAGAATTATTTGCACTTGATGGTAAACCTACAAATTTTTCAGAGAATGATCAAGCGAGAAGAAATACAATATCAAATTTATTAGCAGAATGGGGTCTTATAAAATTAGTAAACCCTGATCAAACTTCTGCATTAGTTGTCCCATTAAATCAATTAAAAATTCTAGCATATAAAGAAAAAGATGAATGGGCATTAACCGCAAAATACAATATTGGAAGTAAGAAAGTAAATTATGAGTACGGCGAAGAAGAAGGTGGTAGCTAAAACAGAGTCATCACCAACAACCAATACAAGTACATCTTTAAAATTTTACAGATTGAACGAACAAGCCATATTACCAACATTTGCAACAAAACAATCAGCTTGTTTTGATTTATATGCAAATTTGATAAATGGTGAGGAAGTTCAGTATTATCAGGCAATAGCTACTAAAGTACTACCCAGAAAAGTTTCATTTGATATAAATAGTAATAGATCATTTATACCAATCAATAATGAAGAAAGAATGTTGATCCCTCTAGGGCTTATCGCAGATATACCAGAGGGATTTTCTGTTAGATTACATTCGAGATCTGGTATGGCATTTAAACAGGGAGTTTATCTTACAAATTGTGAAGGGATTATCGATAGTGATTATGTTGATCCAATGTTTGCAATGGTTACGAATATGAGTAATGTACCCGTAAAGATTTATGATGGAGACAGGATATGCCAAGGAGAACTAGTTCGATGTGAAAAATATACATTGGATGAGTCTGATGAAGCACCAACTCAAAAAACAGATAGAGAAGGTGGATTTGGTTCAACTGGTACGTAAGTAACTATCAGTTTATCTTTAACTTAATTTAACGGAGTTTATATGTTAGATAAAGCAGTCGGATGGATGCGCAGCCTTACCGAAGCCGGAATTGCATTAATCGCTCTTGGAGTGGTTCTTCAAATCATATGGCCGGGTGCCGCAGCGATTCCATTTATTGGAATAGACATTGTAGGAAACGTTCTTGCCTTAGTTGCTAAACTAGGTGGAGAAGGTCTTGTAGGTCTAATTGCGTTATGGGTTCTTTGGGGCATCTATAGTAGAGGTCAGTAAAGGGTCTTGACAAATCCAAGTTCCATGATATAATAAACTTAAGTGATTTTTATATTATGGAAATAAAACTGAAGGGGTACAAACTACTGTTTGGCCCCTTCTTTTAATTATAATTAAATGATGAAAACAAAATTTAAGTTAGTAGTAAAAGACTCTGGTGAATATACAGCAGATTCGTTTAGTGAACTAATTTGGATAGTTATAAAACACAGATTTGGACACTTCTTCAAAGGGGAAGGGTTCATTGACTGAGGTTGTCCATAGTGGAAACCTCGTAACACAACGATTGCTCAAGCGAAAGAGGATCGTTTATTTTATCAACCTCGCTTTATAAGGAGGAATTATGGTACTTCGCGCAGCACACACCCCTTTAAATTTTGGTGATTTAGAAAAAATTCTAGGATTTTCCGTAGGATTTGATTCAATGTTTGATCGTTGGGAATCGGTTTTTGATTTCAACACGGCGAACAATACAAGTTATCCCCCATACAACATTCGAAGAGAAGGAGATGAAAAATATTTCATCGAACTTGCGATTGCTGGTCTAAAAGAGGATGATTTGGAAGTTCAATTACAGAGTCAAATTCTTACAATTCGTTCTAAGAAGGAAAATTCAGGATCAGAAGAAAACACTAATTATGTACATCGTGGAATTGCTAAAAGGCAATTTGAAAGAGAATTTACATTATCTGATGACATTGTAGTTAAGGGTTGTGATTTAACGAATGGAATGTTAACCATTGAACTTGAAAAGATTATTCCAGAGGAAAAACGAGCACGTTTAATTCCTATTGGAGATAAGAAAATCAAGTCAATCAACTAATTTACATTTGATGCGCCCATCAATACTTTGTATTGGTGGGCTTTTTTATTATCTAAATACTTAGAAAAGGAGAAAATATGTGTCCACAAGGAAACGAACAATGTAAAAATGAACATTGCACGTGTGATCCATGTACTTGTACAGAGGAACATTGTTGTAGTGAATAATTGAAAGGTTGTAATGCTTACAATATTAGGAAGTGTATTAGGATTTGCTACTTCTGCCGTACCTACAATAATGGACTTCTTTAAAGAAAAAGAAGAGAAGAAAGCAAAACAAGAAGAATTTAAATTACAGATAGAAGCAAAAAAAGCAGGTGTAGATTTAGACATTAAACTGTTTCAAGCAAAAAAAGATTTTGATGAACAGAAAATGCTTCTTGAACATGATAAGGCATTAGGTCAACAAGGGGGTTTTATAAACTCGTTAAGAGCATTTGTAAGACCTTTTATAACTTATGTGTTTGTATTGACATTTATAGGTATTAAAGTAGTACTTGTATGGCAAGCAATACAAATAGATGCAGATTTAAATCAAACTATTGATATTGTGTGGGATGATGAAACTGAAGCTCTATTTGCCGCAATAATTAGTTTTTGGTTTGGTTCTCGCGCAATGCCAGCGAAAAAGACCAACAAGTGAGGAAATGAAATGGCAGGAAATATACAATTATCAAAGAACTTTTGGCTTAGTGAATTAATTAAGAGTTCTACCGCAGAGAGAAAAGGAATAGACAATACTCCAACAACGGAACATCTAGTTAATCTTACAGTAATAACACAACAAATTTTACAACCGGTCCGAGAACATTTCGGAGTAATCACAGTCAATTCTGGATATCGTGGACCGAAATTAAATACAGCTATTGGTGGATCAAAATCCTCTCAGCACATGAATGGTGAGGCGGTAGATTTTGAGCAATTAGGTACTCCTAATCCAACAGTAGCAAAATGGATAACAGAAAATCTAGTATGGGATCAAATCATATTAGAGTTTTATAAAAAAGGTGAACCAAATTCAGGATGGATACATTGTTCATACAAAAAAAATGGCCAGAATCGAAAGAAGATAACTACGGCATTAGTACAAAATGGAAAAACAGTTTACAAAAACGGGTTCGTTATCTAATCGAAATTTATATTAAATCTTATCTACAAATACTTTTCACAATGGGCGCTTTCATGGGTCGCTCATGGGTTGACAAACACATAAAAGTGTGTTATAATAAGTTAGATGAAATTAATAGTGATTATGATAAATTAACTCGAATCAGCTGGTATCCTAAAGATTAAATGATCAAATTTTATACTAATGTAGTATGTTTAGGTAATTATATTTTCGAAAGAGGAATAGAAAATGGATTACCTTTTGAAGAAAGACATGAATTCAAACCTACCTTATACATTCCTACCACAACTAAAACTGATTGGCGTACTCTTGAAGATGAGCCAGTAGCACCTGTTCAATGGGGGTCTATTAAAGAAACCCGTGAATCAGTAAAAAAGTATGAAGGCGTAGATAACATGAAAATCTACGGCCACACAAATTATAATTATTCTTTTATTGCTGAAACATATCCAGAAAATATTGATTACAATTTAGAACATCTCAGAATGATGTTTCTTGATATTGAAGTTGCTTCTGAACAAGGATTTCCTGATCCTGAAAACGCATCAGAAGAAGTCGTTGCTATTACTACAAAGATGGGTGATGATATTCAAGTTTGGGGTTGTAATGAATTCAAGAATGGTCAAGAGAATATTACATATAATAGATGTTTTGATGAACGACAATTATTAGAAGAATTTGTCATGTATTGGCAGAAAAAATGTCCTCATGTAATTTCTGGTTGGAACACAAAAACATTTGATACTCCATATCTGATTAATAGAATTCGTAATATCTTAAATGAAACGTGGGTCAAGAAACTTTCGCCGTGGGGATTTGTTAAAGAACAAAAAATCTTTGGTATGGGTGGTCGTGAAGTTCAGACTTATGAAATCTATGGTGTTTCTGAAATTGATTACTTGGATGCCTACAAGAAGTTTACTTATACTAATCAAGAGTCATATAGATTAGATCACATTGCTTATGTAGAATTGGGTCAAACTAAACTTGATTACTCTGAAGTATCGACACTTCACGAATTGTACAAAACAGATTTTCAAAAGTTTATTGAATACAATATTCAAGATACATTATTGGTCAGTCGCCTTGAAGATAAATTAAAGCTCTTAGAGATGATTATTTCTCTGGCATATTTGTCGAAGTGTAATTATACAGATGTATTTGCACAGACAAGAATGTGGGACTGTATTATTTACAATCATCTCTTGAGAGAAAAAGTTGTAATTCCACAAAAGAAAAAAAATAGTAAAGGTGATATGTATGAGGGTGCTTATGTTAAAGCACCACAATGTGGAAGACATGAATGGATTGTGAGTTTTGATTTAAACAGTCTATATCCACATTTGATTATGCAATATAATATTTCTCCTGAAACTATCTTAGGACAATGGAAAGATGAAATAGGAGTAGAGGGTTTAATAGATAAAGAATTTAATACCTCAATTTGGAAAGAAAAGAATATAACAGTTACACCGAATGGATCTGTTTATCGTAGAGATAAGCAAGGGTTTCTTCCCCAATTAATGGAAAGTATGTACAATGATAGGGTGAAGTATAAAAAGAAAATGATTGATGAACAGAAAAAGGGAAGAAACTCTGATCCAAATAAATTATCACAATATTACAATTATCAACAAAATCTAAAGATTGCTCTAAACTCTGCTTATGGTGCAATGGGTAATCAATGGTTTCGTTATTATGATGAACGTAATGCGGAAGCAGTTACTGCAGCAGGTCAGTTATCAATTCAATGGGCTGAGAATGCAGTTAACAATTATTTAAACAAAACATTAGGTACAGAAGATGTTGACTATATTGTTGCTATGGATACTGATTCTCTATATGTTCGTCTTGATGATCTTGTTTCTAGAGTTGGTATTACCGATAAGGAAAAAATCATTGGATTCTTGGACAAGGCCTGTGGAAGAATCGAAGAAGTAATTGAAAAATGTTATATTGAATTAGCGGAGTACATGAACGCCTATCAACAAAAGATGGTCATGAAACGTGAGGTCATTGCTGATACAGGAATTTGGACAGCAAAGAAACATTATATTCTGAACGTTCATGATTCTGAGGGTGTTCGATATGAAGAACCAAAATTAAAGATTGTCGGTATTGAAGCAATTAAAAGTTCTACACCAGAAGCATGTAGACAATCACTTAGAGAGATTTTCAATATTATTATTTCAGGCACAGAAGATGATGTGATTGGTTATATTGAAAAGTTTAAAGAGAAGTTTTTTGGTTTGAATATGGAAGCTGTAGCATTTCCAAGATCTGTTAATGGATTAAAAAAATATAAAGATTCAGCAACAATTTATAAAAAATCAACTCCAATTCATGTTAAGGGAAGTTTAATTTATAATCATATGTTAAGGACTAAAAAATTAACCAGAAGATATCCCATTATACAAGAGGGAGAAAAGGTTAAGTTTACTTATCTCAAAGATCCAAATCCAGCAGGTGATAAAGTAATTTCTGTATTAAATAGTTTACCGAAAGAATTTGAATTGGAGAAATATATAGATTATGATACCCAATTTGAGAAAGCATTTATTGAACCATTAAAAGGTGTATTAGATGTAATTGGGTGGGAAACAGAGAGAAAGTCAAGTCTTGACAATTTTTTTATATAGTGTATAATAGGGGGTATACATGGCAGGAAGTATTATGGTGAGATATGCGAGGAAGACCTCAAAACAGTTAGCCAAAGAACGTACAGGATCTCACGCACAAATGTCAAAACAATTAAATTATTCAATAGATATTGATCCAGAATCAATTAGTTTTATGACATTTCAAACTTATGAAGAGGCAAGAAACTTTGCTAATAGTATGCAAGAACAAGGAAATCATATTATTGAGATCAAAGATGACTACAAACATTGATTACGGAAGTTGGATTACTGAAGAATTAGAACGTTTGGTAGTTCAATTAAAATTTCAAAAAGAACATTTTTCTGAAACCTTTTCAGAACGTTCAGAGATGAATCAAGAAATACAAAGAATTAAAAAAGAACTTAGATTAAGGAAAAATGATGAGTGATTATTTAGATAATTTAGTAAAAGTGACAGGCAATGAATATGCAACAAAAGTTTCAGATGGAGTTGAAGCGGGTGATGTTACTGGTCATGTAGATACAGGAAGTTATATTTTAAATGCATTAGTTTCAGGAGACATTTATGGGGGAATCCCATCAAACAAAATTACAGCTCTGGCAGGAGAAACTGCAACGGGTAAAACATTTTTCGCTTTGGGTGTGGTCAAACAGTTTCTTGCAGATAATCCTAGCGGTGGTGTTTTGTATTTTGAGTCTGAATCCGCATTAACAAAAGAAATGATTGAGAGTAGGGAGATAGATTCTAAACGAATGATAATTCTCCCTGTAACAACAATACAAGAATTTACTCACCAAGCAGTTAAAATAGTAGAAAATCATACAGAAGATAAACCGATAATGATGTGTCTAGATTCACTTGGAATGTTATCAACAACAAAAGAAGTTGGTGATATTTCAGAAGGTAAAGAGACTAAAGACATGACAAGAGCACAACTTGTTAAAGGGTGTTTCAGAGTCTTGACATTGAAATTGGGTAAAGCAGGAATTCCATTATTGGTCACTAATCACACTTACAAACAAGTTGGTACAATGTTTCCACAAGATGTGATGGGCGGTGGTAGTGGTTTACAATATGCAGCATCTACAATCATTTTCCTTTCCAAGAGAAAAGAAAAAGAAGGTACAGATGTTGTGGGGAACGTAATACATTGTAAAAATTATAAGTCTAGATTAACGAAAGAGAACAAAAAAGTAGATGTTCTCTTGAGGTATGATCGAGGTTTGAATAGATATTATGGGTTACTTGAATTAGCAGAAGAAGCGGGGATTTTTAAAAAGGTTTCTACAAGATATGAGATGCCGGATGGTGGTAAAATTTTTGGAAAGGCAATACTAAATGAGCCTGAAAAATATTTTACAAAGGAAATTCTTGATAAATTAAATGATTATGCAAAAACAGTATTTCTCTATGGAGGAAAAAGTGAAGAAAAAACCGAAACTGAGGATGAGACAATCCCAGTCAACGAAACCAACTAAAGATCCCTTTTTTAAAGGAACAAACGAAACTGATTCAGATTTAAGGACTACATTAAATGATCCTTATTTCGAAACAAGTGTAGCACCATATAAGGAGTGTACTAATCCAAATGATCCAAACGATAAATCATTATGTGTGGTAGTACAAGACGCCTCGCCATTTGATGGAGCGGTAGTTAGATATACTTCATTTAAATTAGTAGAACAAGAATTGGGTGGTGAGGATATTGCTTGTCAATATGAATATGATATTGAAGTACCGCCACATGATCTTGGTTATGAAATTACTGATAAGGATGGTGAAGAATTTGAAAGAAAACTAGGGGAATGGGTAATAGAAATTTTACAACGACAAATGGACAAACATGCAGCAGCGGATAGAGACAATAATACTGAAAAATCTGATTCATAATGAAGAATATTCTAGGAAAGTTATACCCTTTCTTGATAAAGAGTATTTCGTAGAACATACAGATAAATTATTATATACAGAAGTTAGTAAGTTTATCGAAAAATATAATAATTTACCTACCAAAGAAGCATTGATTATTGAATTAGATAATACACCATTGAAAGATGAAGAATTTTCAAATGTAACAGAATTACTAACTTATATAGAGGGATATGAAGAAGATAAACCGGACTTGGTATGGTTGTTGGAGACAACAGAAAAGTTTTGCCAAGACAAAGCAATCTACAACGCCGTTGTTAGTTCAATTAAAATATTGGATGAACCCGAAAAATCTAAGTCTGACAAAGGTGCTATTCCTGAGCTTCTTACCGATGCTCTTTCTGTTAGTTTTGATCCTCATGTTGGTCATGATTATCTTTTGGACTCTGATGATCGTTATGATTTTTATCACAAGATTGAAAAGAAAATTCCCTTTGATCTTGAGTACTTCAACAAGATAACTCAAGGTGGATTGTCATCTAAGACATTGAATATTGCTCTAGCAGGAACAGGAGTTGGTAAATCATTGTTTATGTGTCATGTAGCAGCTAGTGCATTATCACAAGGTAATAATGTTTTGTATATTACATTGGAGATGGCAGAAGAACGAATTGCAGAACGTATTGATGCAAATTTAATGAACATTAGATTAGATGATCTGATAAGTTTACCCAAAAAGATGTATGAAAAGAAAATAGAAGATCTCAAGAGTACAGTCAAAGGTAGATTGATCATTAAAGAATATCCTACAGCTGCGGCGAGTACAAATCATTTTAGAGCATTATTAAATGAACTAAATCTAAAGAGAAATTTTAAACCAGATATGATTCTTGTTGATTATATCAATATATGTTCTTCTGCGAGGATCAAACCGGGACAATATGTGAATTCGTACAGTTATGTAAAATCTATCGCCGAAGAACTTAGGGGATTAGCAGTAGAATTCGATGTTCCTATTTTGTCGGCTACTCAAACGAATAGGCAAGGTTTTCAAAATACAGATGTTGGTCTTGAAGATACTAGTGAAAGTTTTGGACTTCCAGCAACAGCAGATTTTATGTTTGCACTTATTACTAATGAAAACTTGGAAGAAGCAGGACAAATCTTAATCAAACAGTTAAAAAATCGATATAGTGATCCTACCTCAAATAAGAAATTTGTAGTAGGAGTAGATAGAGCAAAGATGAGACTTTCCGATTTGGGAGAAGAATCTCAAAAAGGATTGGTAGATACTGGTGGAAAAGAAGAAAAACAAGATGTTCCATTATTTGATACATCTACTGGTGGTAGGATGAAAAGTAAAAAAGATTTTGGGGAGTTTAAGTTTGAGTGATGATAAAATCGTAGATTTAGATGAATACAGAAAAGAAAAACATAAAGTAGACGCAAAACCTATTTCCACCCTCAAGGCTTTTGTGCCAGATCAATACTACATTTATCCTGATATGGGGATAATGATCCACGTATTGTTTATTACAGATCAAAGTATACATTTTGGTGAAGCAGTTTACATAATGGAAGACCAATACGGCAATTTTTTTGCTGATATTGTCGAAGAAGATACTTGTGAAGGTTGGCATTTACTTCATAAAGATGTTTTCCTAAAAGCTGTCGAAGATAATAGACCTCCTGAGCCTCCAAATCCACAAGTGGGGTGACTTAGTATTATAAATATATCAGTAAATTGTTTTTAATTTAGGAGAAATTGATGAAGCCATTTAAGAGTTTTATTAGTGAAGCAAGTTTGTGGGATGACAAATATCCACGTACTAGTGAATTTACATTAAATGTAAGAACACCACCAAATGCTGTTCATAAAGCATTAACTGGCATGGGTTATCCTACAGGGACAACGTTTAAAAAAACTGATAAAACACCAAAACATGTTTTAACAACGACAAAGACGGGTAAACCCGTATCTGTTACATTAGAAGATGATAAAGGTATAGTTATACAACTTATAGGCTCTAAAGCTGCATTAGGGACAGCATTTAATAAAGGAAATTCTAAAGGTGGTGGTAAAATGTATGCCGCCGATTGGGAAGAAGTTATTACAATAGCTCACAATATGCAGGTAAAAGGACTTCAAGTTGATCCGGCGGCAGAATTAGGAGAAATTAAATTACCTGTCAAACAGAAAATTATAGCTAAAATAAATGCAGGTATCGGGGCCGATATTATAGGAAATGTCAAATTAGGTAGTTCTCACATGATACATACTGGCAGAAAAGTAGGAACACCATCTACCTTGTGGAAAAAAACCTTTGAAGATGCCGGCATAAAAATGAATCCTAAAAGTATGACTCCCAAAACAGATATGAAGACTGGCGCATATAATATTTCATTGAAACAGACTGGCGGTTCACAATTAATGAGTGGATATAAAGGTGATACAATGGGGGTTATAACTGCCGCATATAATAAAGCTATGAAAGCAAGAGAAGGTCAAGCGGAATTATTGGAAGGATTGGAACGAACTTTTGGTTATTTGTATAATGATGTGAAAGACAATTTTGAAAAATCAGCTGATGTAGTAGGGGGTGCAAGAGATGTTAGAGCGAAAGTAGCGTTAAGCGGGAAACAGGGGACAAATCTTCTAACTAAAGCAGAAGCTGCAGTATGGGAAACAATTCAAAAAGGTGAAAGAGTACAGGAACATCTTAGACAAATAATGGAACAACATCCATTGGTAAAAGAATACGCTGTAGAAGAAGCTATGACAGGAAATATGAAATTTTCTGATGACCTCGCCAAATCAAATTATTTAATGGTATTTTCACCTTCTGGTACAAGTAGTTTGAAGAAAATTGATCCCAAAATAATTCAAGAATATGCTTCTAAAGTATCTTGGTCAGTCGGAATAAAATCAGCACAGGGTCAAGGCGCACTTTCATTACGAGCTATCGTTGCAGATGAATATGAACCCACATCAACATTCAAATCAATTCTTTCAGAAG
>VTLG01015761.1_pt1 | contig 26792 bp, 41 predicted proteins | sample 4694571 | NCBI WGS metagenome assembly VTLG01 (sample SAMN12604809, study PRJNA352737) | marine metagenome | biome: ENVO:00000447; feature: ENVO:00000209|ENVO:00000569|ENVO:01000036; material: ENVO:00002151; isolation source: viral sequences binned using virsorter ...
CAAGTTCAAGTTTCCGGAGATGCCTAAATGAAACTCATTAGAGAAGAAATAGAAACAGTTGATTTTATCGTTGAAGAAAGAAACGGTAAGAAAAACCTGTATATAGAAGGTATCTTCCTCCAAGGTGATATCCAGAATCGTAATGGAAGAATGTATCCAATGGAAACCTTGAAAAAGGAAGTACTAAGGTATAATGAATCCAATATTTTAACGGGTAGAGCACTTGGTGAATTAGGTCATCCAGAAGGTCCTACTGTCAATCTTGACAGAGTATCCCATAAGATTGTTTCTCTAAAAGAAAGTGGAACAAATTTTATTGGTAAGGCAAAAATTCTCAATACACCAATGGGAAGTATTGCTAAAAACCTTATTGATGAAGGAGTTAAGTTGGGTGTTTCTTCAAGAGGAATTGGTTCATTAAAACCAACCCGTGAAGGATATAATGTGGTAAGCGATGACTTTATGCTTTCCACTGCAGCAGATATAGTGGCAGACCCTTCTGCACCTGATGCTTTTGTTGAAGGAATTATGGAAGGAAAAGACTGGGTTTGGGATGGTGGAGTCCTAAGAGAAGCCAAAGCTGCTAAAACATACAAGCAAATTAATACTTTAGTTGATCAAAAACAACTAAATGAGAATAAAGTCAATCTTTTCAATGAGTTCTTAAACTCATTGTAAATTTACAATCTACTAAATAAATATAGATTTAATACAATAAATCGGAGCTGTCCAAAATGTCTCGTGGTACGAAATTACAAGAAATGGAGCAATCTAAAACTGCCGTGAATGCCAACGCTGCACCTGGAGATTCGGCCCTCCCTAAAGAGGGTAGTAATGCCTCAGGAGTAACAACCCCTGGCAACACACCTCCTTATGAGGATTTAGGTGGACCTACACCTGAAAATGCTAGTCCAACCAATGACTCTGCTAAGATAAGAGAGCCTAGGATAAAGACTGTGCATGATGTAGTCAACAAAAACGCTGTTGCTGGTGATCCCAAAGTAATTCCAGCTGCCACTAAAGAAGAGACAGAAGCTCAAGAAGAAACCACTATTGAGGAAGATCAAGTGACTGATGAAAATGTAGTTGCTGAGTCTGAGGCAGTAGATGATGGTGTTGACATTGAAGAAGATGTTAATGCACTCCTAGGTGGAGAAGAATTGTCCGAGGAATTCAAAGAGAAAGCAAAGGTAATTTTTGAAGCTGCTCTTAATTCCAAGGTAAAAGAGATTCAAGAGACTCTTGAAGTCCAGTATCAGGAAAAACTCGAAGAAGAGAAAGGGGAACTTAAAGTTGCTCTGCAAGATCGTGTAGATTCTTATCTCGAGTATGTTGCTGAAGAATGGATGTCAGAGAATACTCTTGCAATTGAGCATGGTCTCAAGACTGAAATGACTGAATCATTCCTTGCTGGAATGAAGGGTCTATTTGAAGAACATTATGTAACAATCCCTGAAGATAAGTATGATGTGCTTGAGAGCATGGTAGAAAAACTAGATGATATGGAGACAAAACTCAATGAGCAGATTGATAAGAACATTGGATTAAATAAGAGACTCGGTGAGTCTACTGCATCTAATATCTTAGAATCGGTTTCTGATGGCCTTGCAGCTACACAGAAAGAAAAGCTCGCTTCACTTGCTGAAAGTGTAGAGTTTGAAAGTGAATCAGAATATCGTGAAAAGTTAGAAGTTCTTAAGGAGTCCTACTTCGCAAGAACAACTACTGAATCTGCTAAGAAAACAACCAAGGCAGCTCAAACCCTTTCTGAGGGTGTAGACAGCACACCAACTCCTGTATCTGCAGGAATGGATGCTTATGTCAGAGCACTAGGAAACTTCAAGCAGAGCTGAATTAATAATTAGTTCAAACATAAACATTACTTAGGTAAACGCAAATGTTCCAATCAGAACAGTTGCAGGAAAAGTGGAGTCCGTTGCTAGACTATGAAGGTCTAGATCCGATTAAAGACACTCATCGTAGAGCGGTCACCGCAGTCCTGCTAGAAAATCAAGAAAAATTCCTCAAAGAGGAGCAAGCTTTCACTCAGGGTGGTATAAACCTGATGGAAACTGTCCCAACTAACAGCGCTAATGCTGCTGGTGCTCAGGGTGGTTTCGGTGGTGGCGCTACTGCTGCTGGTCCTGTTGCTGGTTTCGACCCAGTACTGATCAGTCTAATCAGACGTGCAATGCCAAACTTGGTCGCTTATGACCTTGCTGGTGTTCAGCCAATGTCTGGTCCTACTGGACTCATCTTTGCAATGCGTTCTCGCTACTCTACACAGAGTGGTACAGAAGCTCTGTTCAATGAAGCAGATTCCGCATTTGCTGGTACAGACTCCAATTCAGATACAACTCTGAACCTCCCATTCTCTGACCCCGCAGTTGGTATTGGTACTTATGTCCAGGCTGGTGATAACCCATCCGCTCTGAACCCAGTTGGTACTGCATCCACAAACACTGCAGCATATACAGTTGGTCAGGGTATGCCTACTGGTGACTCTGAGAACCTTGGTTCTGGAGCTAACAACCAGTTCAACCAGATGGCATTCTCTATTGAGAAAGTCACTGTTACTGCAAAGTCACGTGCTTTGAAAGCTGAGTACTCACTAGAGCTTGCTCAGGACCTCAAGGCAATTCATGGTCTTAATGCTGAAGCAGAATTAGCAAACATTCTTTCAACAGAAATCCTTGCTGAAATAAACAGGGAAGTCATTAGAACAATCTATATGACTGCTGAACAGGGTGCTGTTTCTAACACTGCTACTGCTGGTGTATTTGACCTTGACATTGATAGTAATGGCAGATGGTCTGTTGAGAAGTTCAAAGGACTTCTATTCCAGATTGAAAGGGATGCAAATGCTATCGCACAGAGAACTCGTCGCGGAAAAGGCAACATGATCCTCTGCTCTGCAGACGTTGCTTCAGCCCTAACAATGGCTGGTATCCTAGACTACACTCCTGCACTCAATGCTAACCTGAATGTTGATGATACAGGCAATACATTTGCTGGTACAATCAATGGTAAGTTCAGAGTATACATTGACCCATATTCAGCTAACCTATCTTCTGCTAATGCTGCTACCAACTCTGGTAACCAGTACTACACAGTAGGATACAAAGGTTCTAGCCCATATGATGCAGGTCTATTCTATTGCCCATACGTTCCACTCCAGATGGTCCGTGCTGTAGGGGAGAACACCTTCCAGCCCAAGATTGGCTTCAAGACCAGGTATGGTATTGTTGCTAACCCATTTGCACAAGGAACCACACAAGGTAATGGTCGCTTAATCATTAACTCCAACCGCTACTACAGAAGGGTTGCTGTTAAGAACCTAATGTGATTCATATTCACAATTCAATACAGAGAGGGTCCAGAAGGACCCTCTTTTTTTATACATAATTATGTAAAGTTATATGAATAACAATGTTTTGCAAATTCTCTAAAATGACTCTAGAGGAACGTCGAGCAAAGAAGTTAAAAATGTATAATTTCTTTGAAGAGTCCCTAGAGGAAAGACTAGCAGGAGTTAAGGCTGCTAAAGCAAAGTTAGAGGAACAGATAGAAAAGCAAGAGATAAATAGTTAAAAAGTGGTGACATGGCCTTTCGTATACAAAAACCAAGCATTATGCCTAGTGTAGGCACAGTGTATTATAAGGGTTCTAACCAGTGGGATGAGGATTTTGCTGAAAGAAAATTATATGCTACTAAGGCAGATGCTGAAGCAGAACCATATATTTACAAATGGGAGAATGCTTCTATAGTTGATGAGGGTTAATTATGAAATCCTTTGAAAATTTTAAGGAAGATCTAACTGATAGAAGGCAACAATTATTACAAAAGCAGAAAGCACAGAAGCAATCTGCTGCTGAAAGAGGTGTTAAAGCACGTGCTGCATTTGAAAAGAATGTAGCAGATGAACAAGAACAAAAAAATAAAAGACAACAGAAAGAAAGAGAAAAAGAAGAAATAAAGAGAGAAGTAAAGAAAGAATTGGAAAAGGAAGAGGAGTAATGAAAAGTTTCCATGACTTCCTAAAAGAAGATGTCCCAACTAATGCAGCTAATGCTGTTGGAACACAAGGGGGTTATGGACAAGATGCTACTGCTACTGGTCCTGTAGCAGGTTATACTGAAAGACTTTTTCCTAATTATAATCAGGACTTACTTTCTCAAGATTATCAAACTCCTGCAGAACCAGGAGATGCTAAATGGAGATTTGCTAATGTATGGCCTGTTATGAAAGTAACTTTAGACAATGAGAAGGGTGGTGGTCCTTCCATAGATGCTATGGTTGATGCATCTAAAGAATTTGTAGGTATTCAAGACGAACAAAACGAGTATAGAAGAATGAAAACTTTTAATACTTTTATGGAGGAAAAGAAATGTCCTCCAGGAATGAAATGGGATCCAAACTTGAAAGATTGTGTTCCTAGTGGTAAAATATATGGAATGAGATGGTGGGGTGTAGGACGTCATCATCATAATGGAAAAGAAAATGGTAATGGAAACGGCAACGGTAATGGCAACGGTAATGGGTCCCATAACGGGAATGGAGGTGCTGTTGGCAATGGTGGCAATGGTAATGGTGGGGGCGGCAACGGCGGCGGTGGTAATGGTGGCTGATAAATAAGTGTAAACTTCTTGTTACATATTTTACATCATGGCACAACAAACCATTAAATTCACCATTAGGCAAGATGGCACTGTAACCGAAGAGGTTATGGGTGTTGTTGGTAATGACTGTGAGAATCTCACCAAAAGAATTGAAGAGAGACTGGGAGTAGTAGAAAGAGTAGAACACAAACCAGAGTATTATGAGCAGAAGCAATCTGTTGATGTAGAACAACCACTTTCTAAATGGAGATAAATGTCACACTTTACTTGTATAAAAACTAAAATTAAAGAACGTCCTTATCTAATAGAAGCATTAGAATTGATGGGGCATGATATTCAGGAGAACCAACAGTTAGTTATTAATAACCCATCCCATGCAGAAGAGCACCCAGAATTTCTTGCAGATGTTGCTATTCGAAATGATATTGGATTTCGTTTGAATAAGAATACAGGAAACTATGAATTAGTTGCTGAACTTGATACTTGGGATTTAGATGTTCCAGTAAATAGATTTATTGAAAAAGTAACCCAACAATATGCCAGAACAACCCTTTATAATACAATACAAGAAGAGGGTTTTCAGGTGGCAGAAGAATGGGAAATGGAGGACAATAGTATAGAATTAACAGTAACCAGGTGGGTTTAATGCCTGTTCCTTCTCCTAACGAAGAAAAACCTTTCCTTAATTTAGATATAGGTATAAAGGAAGTGCGTATGATCTATGAATCTATAGAATTATATGCTGGCGAGAAAGCATCCACTATGCATCCTTCAGAAAAAGAAAGACTTACACATTTGAGAAACTTATTTTATAAAGTAAAAATGGAATATGAGTATCTAAATAATTAAAAAAGGTCATGGTCGTTAAAAAGTCTATAGTAGGACAGATTGAGAATAGAAATTTTCTTGCACCTACTGGGTTTCAATTCCAATTGAATAGAGCACCCAAAGTTGCATATTTTGGGAATTCGGTTAATATCCCTTCTATGACCTTAGGGGTTGCTAATGTTCCTACGTATTTGAAAGATCTTCCCTTACCTGGGGATAAGATGGATTTTGAGGATTTTACTTTAAGATTTTTGGTAGATGAAGATCTAGAGAATTATCAAGAGATTCAACATTGGATGAGGGGATTGGGTTTCCCAGAAAGTTTATCAGAAATTTATAAGTATCAAAAAGAGAAGAGTGATATATCTCAACCTAATAAGAGTCAGTTAAACCTTTATTCTGATGGAACTCTAACTGTCTTAGATTCTTTAAATATTCCTAAATTTAAAATAATTTTTGAGAATATGTTTCCTATTAATTTAACAACATTAGACTTTGATGCTACTCAAACAGACTTAGAATACTTTACAGCAGAGGCTACTTTTAAGTACACTATATACAATATACGAGAAATAAATGGAGATGATTGTTAATGTATGATTGATTTGAATGGAATCCAAGAAATGTGGGAAAAGGATTCCAAAATTGACCCTGATAATTTACACACTGAATCATTAAATGTTCCTATATTACATGCAAAATATTTTGACTTATATAATAATATCTTTCTTTTAATGAAGAAAGCTCAACAACAAAGAAAAAATATTAGACACGCAAGATATGAATATTATGGTGGTAAAGCAGATCCAGAGGTTTATATAAAGGATCCTTTCCCAAAGAAAATAAGAGATAAAGATACAATGCAAAAGTATCTTGATGCTGATGCAGAACTTTCTACGTCTTCTCTCAAAATAGAGTATTATGAAACGATGCTAAATTATTTGGAAAGTATTCTTAAACAGATATCCAATAGGACATATCAAATTAAGAATGCAATCGAAGTAATGAAGTTCCAGGCTGGTTATGGCTGATCTTACTATACAAAAAATAAATGAAGTATATTTAAAAGTAGATACTGAACCATATATTGAACATGAATTAAAAGATAGGTTTACTTTTGAAGTACCTAATAAGAAATTCATGCCTCAATATAGGAACAAATATTGGGATGGTTATGTACATCTTTTCAATATGAAAACCAAAAGAATCTATGTAGGTCTTTTGGATAAGATAGTTGCTTTTTGTGAGAAGGCTGGATATACTTATGAATTTGAAAATAATAAGTACTATGGTCCTCCATTTGAAATCAATGAAATGGTTTCTATGGGTGGTGTAAAAGATTACATAGGATCTATTACTAATTACAAACCAAGACCATATCAAATAGAAGCAGTTTATGAAGCATTAAGATATCATAGAAAGTTATTAATATCTCCTACTGCATCAGGAAAATCTTTAATGATTTACTCAATCATAAGATATTATGTTGCTAAAGGACAGAAAATTCTTTTGGTTGTTCCTACTACATCATTAGTGGAACAGATGTATAAAGATTTTGAAGATTATGGTTGGGATCCTAAAAACCATTGTCATAGAATATATGCAGGTAGAGAAAGAACTAACGTTAATGAAGTAACTATTACAACGTGGCAATCTGTGTATGAATTAGAAAGAAATTTCTTTGTTGACTATGATGTAATTGTTGGAGATGAAGCTCATTTATTCAAGAGTAAATCCCTAGTTAAGATCATGGACAAGTTAGAACATGCTAAGTATAGATATGGGTTTACTGGAACTTTAGATGGCACACAGACCCATAAATGGGTGTTAGAGGGACTGTTTGGACCCTCTTATAAGGTTACTGGAACTAAAGATTTAATGGATCAAGGACATCTTTCTCAACTTGATATTCAATGTTTAGTTCTTAAATATAAACCTAAAAATTTTGAAACTTACGAAGATGAAATACAATATCTTATAGGTCATGAAAAAAGAAATAAATTTATTACTAATTTGGCATTAGATTTAAAAGGTAATACTCTCATACTTTACAGTAGAGTAGAGACCCACGGAAAGATACTTTATGAATTAATAAATAATTCTATACTTGCCATTGATAGAAAGATATTTTTCATTCATGGTGGGGTTGACGCAGAAGATAGAGAAGAAGTTAGAAAGATAACTGAGGAAGAAACCAATGCTATCATAGTTGCTTCTTATGGAACATTCTCTACAGGCATCAATATTAGGAGGCTACACAACGTTATTTTTGCTTCTCCATCTAAGTCTCGAGTTAGAAACCTTCAATCCATCGGAAGAGTTTTAAGGAAAGGTAAGGATAAAGTTAAAGCCAAACTATATGACATTGCTGATGATCTTACAACAAGATCAAAAAAGAACTATACTTTGAATCACTTTATTGAAAGGGTGAAAATCTATGTACAAGAGCAATTCAATTATGAAATTATATCAATCAACATAAAAGACTAAGGAGGATACATTATGATAGAAGATGATTTTTTTGCAACAGTAAAACTTAAATGTGGTGATGAAGTGTTCGCTAAAGTTTCTGCATCTGATGAAGGAGATAGAACTTTATTACTTGTTTCAAATCCTATTGTAGTAGAAGAAGTAAAAGTACGGGGACAAATGCAAGGATATAAATTTGAACCTTGGCTTAAAACTTCTAATGAAGATTTGTTTATTCTTAATCTAGATGATGTATTGACCCTTTCAGAATCTGAAAATGTTGAAATGATTATGTTTTATCAGGATTACATCAAGAAGATGCATAAAACTAATCACACGAAGTTAAATAAAAAGATGGGATATATATCTAGTGTGAATGACGCTAAAGAAGCCTTAGAAAAATTATATAAATCTAGCTCTAATTAACCATCAAACCCAACAAAGGTATTCTACACAAGTATTAATACCTTGTCAACGTTGCTTATTATTTGTTTATCTGTTATACTATTAAGAGCAGTTAAGCAATAATATGCCAAATTATGCAGCACCAATAACTATGAAAAGACGCACTAAGAGATCTGAGCATTATGTCAATAATAAAGAATTTCTTGGTGCTTTAGAAACTTATTTTGCTGCTGTAGAAAGGGCTGCATTAGAGGATAAGCCAAAACCTCAAATACCAAGATATATTGGAGAGTGTTTTTTAAAAATTGCTAATCACTTATCATATAAGCCAAACTTTGTGAATTATATGTTTAAGGATGATATGATATGTGATGGAATTGAAAATTGTGTTCGCTACATTCATAATTTTAATCCAGAGAAATCTAAAAATCCATTTGCTTATTTTACTCAAATCATTTACTATGCTTTTTTAAGAAGGATATCACAAGAGAAAAAGCAATTAGAGATTAAGAATAAGATTTTAGAAAAGACTAATTTTGATGAAGTGTTTGATGCCAATGATCTTGACGCAGCAAACTATTCAGATTATAATTCTATTAAGGATGCTGTTCATAGCAAGTTGCGTAATTAATGAAGATTGCCATAATTACTGATCAACATTTTGGGTGTAGGAAAAATTCTAAGTTATTTCATGATTATTTTTTAAAATTTTATAGTGATGTATTTTTTCCAACTCTTGAACGTGAAAATATTACGACCATTGTTGATATGGGCGATACCTTCGATAGCCGCAAAGGTATTGACTTTTCAGCTTTATCCTGGGCAAAGAATAATTATTACAATAAATTAAAAGATTGTACCATTCATACAATTGTAGGAAATCATACTGCTTATTATAAAAATACTAATCAGATTAATGCTGTAGATTTATTATTACGGGAGTATAGAAACGTAGAGATATATTCTGAAGCAACTGAGATTAAGATAGATAATTTAAATATTCTTCTTATACCTTGGATTAATCCAGAGAATGAGAAGAGAACTCTTAAGGCTATACAAAAATCAAATTCTCCTTGTGTGATGGGACATCTTGAACTTCAAGGGTTTAAGGTTAATGAATATGTTATAATGGATCATGGATTGGATTATAGTCCTCTTGAGAAATTTAAAAGGGTTTATTCAGGTCATTTTCATACAAGATCTAATCAAGAAAATATATATTATCTGGGAAATCCTTATGAGATATATTGGAATGATTTTGAAGATACTAGGGGATTCCATATTTTTGATACAGAAACTTTAGAACATACTCCTATTAATAATCCATATCGTCTTTTTTATAAGATATACTATGATGATACACCTCATCAAACTTTTGATGCTAGGGAGTATGAAGATAAGATTGTTAAAGTTATTGTTCGTAAGAAATCTGATTTAACTCAGTTCGAAAAATTTATCGATAAATTATATTCTGTTAATGTAGCAGAATTAAAAATAGTCGAGAATTTTGATTTTACTGGATGGTATGATAAAGATAATTCTGCTGATGAATTTGAATCAGAGGATACTTTATCTATTTTGAATAGATACATTGAAGAGGCAGAGATATCTCTAGATAAATCTGTAGTAAGAACAATGGTAGATGAGATATATCAGGAGGCTTGCGAAATAAGCTAATGTATATTATAACTGTAAAGGGAAAAGAAAAGGAAGGAGCTTATTCTGTTATTGATGAAGATTTGGATCAAGTACTTTATATTTTTGTAGAGGAAGATGATGCCACTCGATATGCTTTGCAGTTAGAACAATTGGATTATCCAAATATGAAAGTTTTGAAAATTGAAGATGAATTAATGATTAAAACTTGTGAACTTCATGGACACAAATACACTATTATTACACCAGAAGATATAGTGGTTCCTCCAGATCAACATACTAAGCATGATTACATTTAAAAAGATATCTTGGAAGAACTTTTTAAGTACTGGTAATCATCCTATTGAAGTTAAGTTGGATGAAAACTCTACTACTTTAATAGTGGGTGCTAATGGAACAGGTAAGTCAACTATATTAGATGCTTTGACTTTTGTATTATATGGAAAGTCTTTCAGAAAGATCAATAAGAGTCAACTTATTAACACTACTAATGAGAAGAATTGTGAGGTCAATATAGAGTTCTTAGTTAATTCTACTAATTGGAAAATAGTGCGTGGAATTAAACCAAATATTTTTAAAATTTCTAAAAATGGAGAGGAATTAAATCAATCTGCTAATGTTAATGATCAACAGAAGTGGTTGGAACAGAATGTTTTAAAGATGAACTATAAATCTTTTACTCAGATCGTTATTCTGGGGTCTAGTACATTTGTTCCCTTTATGCAATTACCTACTTCAAGTAGACGGGAAGTGGTAGAAGACTTATTAGACATCAAAATATTCTCATCTATGAATACTCTTATTAAGGAGAAGATTAGATTTGTTAGGGAAGAGGTAAGAACATTTGAATTGAAGAAGGAATCTTTAAAAGATAAGACCGAGATGCAAAGTCAGTTTATAGAAGAGATTGAGAATAGAGGTAAGGAGAATATAAAGGAAAGAGAAGATAAAATTAAAGTTTTAGGAGTAGAGGTGGATACTCATCTAGAACATAATCAGATATTAGAAAGTAATAGTGATGAACTTATAAAAAAGCAAGAAACATTGACTGGTATAGGAGATAAGTTAAAGAAACTAAACAATCTTAAAGGTAAAATTACTCAAAAAGTAGCAACAATTACTAAGGAACATAAGTTTTTCACAGATAATACTGTTTGCCCAACCTGTACACAATCTATAGAAGAAGATTTTCGCGTAAATAGAATTGATGAAGCTCAATCTAAAGCAAAGGAGTTGCAATCTGGTTATAAAGAACTAGAAGAGGCAATTAAAACAGAGGAAGACCGAGAGCTTCAATTTACAACTTTATCTAAGGAGATTACTCAACTAACGCATGGCATTTCTAAAAACAATACTCGTATCTCTGGGTGTCAACGACAAATCAGAGATCTGGAATCGGAAGTTCAGAAACTTACCACACAACTTGCAAATAGAAATACTGAGCATGACAAGTTAGAAGAGTTTAGAAGTAGTCTTCAGAATACATATGAAAACCTTGCTGAAAAGAAGGAGAAGATAACTTACTACGATTTCACTTATAGTCTTCTTAAAGATGGTGGAGTGAAATCTATGATTATTAAGAAGTATCTTCCTTTAATTAATCAACAGGTTAATAAGTACTTGCAGATGATGGATTTTTACATCAACTTCAAGTTGGATGAAGAATTTAACGAAACCATAGAGTCCCCTATTCATGAGGACTTTTCTTATGCTTCCTTCTCTGAAGGTGAGAAGATGAGAATAGATTTGGCATTGCTCTTTACTTGGAGAGAAGTAGCAAGGTTTAAAAATTCAGTTAATACAAATCTTTTAATTATGGATGAGGTTTTTGATAGTTCTTTAGATGGGTTTGGAACAGAAGAATTTTTGAAGATTATTAAGTATGTGATTCAGGATGCTAATATCTTCGTCATATCCCATAAGAGTGGTATGGATGAGAGGTTTGAGCATGTTGTTAAATTTGAGAAGGCCAAGGGGTTCTCAAGTATGCTATCATAGATAGTGTAGTGAGGATAGGACAATGAGAGTCCCAAACTGGATACACCATTCCAAGAAGGAGCAAAAAAGGAAACTCAGACCCCAAGCTTTAAGACAAGCAAAGGTCAGGAGACAAGCACTTAAGAGGAAACTCAAAGGTGCTTTTTTTGTATAAATACCTCAGTTTGTCAAGAAATAAAATGACTGCTCTGATTGACCCTAAAAAATATAGTGAGACAGTTGACCTATTGAGGTCATTTTTTTTGTCTAAAAATTTTTTAGAAGTCCATACTCAGAATAGACTGAGCATCCTTGCTGCCTGTGAAGATCCAGAAACAGTAGCAACCTACAATTATAATGGTCAAGTTTGGCCATTACCACAAACAGGACAAATGTGGTTGGAATATGAACTTCTTTCTAATCCTTCAGTAGAAGGATTTTTTTGTGTCTCAACTTCATATAGGGCAGAACCTAACCCTGTAGAGGGAAGACATGAAACTATCTTCCCAATGTTTGAGTTTGAAATGAAGGGAGGTGTTGATGACCTGAGAGAAATGGAACAGGAATTGTGTGAGTATCTAGGACTACCCTTAGAACAAGGTAGTATTAGAACATACAAAGAGTGGACTGATACTTATGATACAAAGGAACTTGACCATGAACATGAAAAGTTTATTGGTCTTGGTATGATTACTAAGTTCCCTGAATGGACATCACCCTTCTGGAATATGGCAAGGAATGCTGATGATACCAGTAAGAAGATTGATGTAATTATTGGTGGTATGGAAACCATTGGTAGTGCAGAACGTAGTACAGATAAGGATCAGATGCGTGAAACATTCCATACTATCTCTGATGGACAATATGCTGAATTACTCTATAAATTATTTGGTAAGGAAAGAGTAGAAAAGGAACTTGAAGAATTCCTTAACTTTGACTTCTTTCCTAGAAGTGGAGGTGGAATCGGTATGCAACGTCTAATGACAGCCCTTTCATAGGGCATTCATTGTGAGGTGACGAAACTGGTAAACGTGGTAGGTTGTTTCCCTACTGTTCCTGGCGGGACTTGAAGGTTCGACTCCTTCCCTCACAGTTCAAAAACAATATTTAGGTATAAGGATGAAACACGAACCAAAACCTGTTAAATCATTTAATGGTATTAGTGTCTACTTGTTACGTGGTGCATTAGGTCCACATTATATGAAGGACTGGACTCAAGAACAAATAAAAGAGTATGAAGATTGGGTAAGTACAAACACGTAGGCAATAATTTTTGTGAAATTTACTTGAAATATTTTGGTTTCCTGACTAAATATTAGTACAGTTGAGGAGGTGTACTATGCACAACCTAGTATCACATAATGAGTTAGCCACATGGAAGTGGGACGAAAAAGATACTGCAGACGAAAGATATGATCAGGTGTCCGATTACTTCCAGTGTATAGCAGAAAGTGGGATCACAGATAACGGCGCCAAGCGCTTTTGTAGACATATCCTCACTACTTAACCCCTAAAAAGGAGAAAACCAAGACCAAAATCCCCGCTGAAAGGCGGGGATTGGTTCGTGGACAGTTTACAAAGTGTGTACTTACCTCCCATAAGTGGAGGTTTTCTTGTATTATAGGTACATCAAAGCAAAAGGCCATGACAGTCAACTATGAAATCAAGTCACAACTTGCCAAGTTGCTGGCTACTGAGGACTTGGTTGTAGAGAATAGAGATGTAGATACTGCTCAGTTTAATGTTGGTACTAGAGTTCTAACCCTTCCTTTATGGAAGCGTGCTAGTAATACTGTATATGACTTATTGGTTGGTCATGAGGTAGGACACGCTTTGTTTACTCCTGATGAAGATTGGACTAAAAAGATAAAAGTACCTCAACAATTTGTGAATGTATGTGAGGATGCTAGAATTGAAAAATTAATGAAGAGAAAGTATCCTGGACTTGCTAAAACATTTTATGAAGGATATAATGAACTTAATGAGCAAGACTTTTTTGAATTAGATGGTGAAGATATTAATAATTTTAACCTTGCTGATAGGGCTAATTTACATTTCAAGAGTTGTTCGATCATTTCTATATCTTTTTCGTCTGTTGAAAAACAGATTGTCGATTTAATTGGTGCTTCGGAGACTTTTGATGATACTTTGAATGCTGCTAAAGTTCTTTATGAATATTGTGTAGAGAAGCAGAAAGAGCAGGAACAAGAAAAGCGTGAAGAAGAAGGTATTCAACAAGAATTAGATTTATCTAGTGGTGAAAAAGATCTTGATGAGATGACTGATCAAGAGTTATTAGAAGAATCAGATAAAGAACCACAGAAAGAATCAACATCTTCTGAAGATCCTGCTCAATTAGATGTTCCTAGTTTTGAGCAGCCTAAAGTTCAGACTGATGACCTTCTTAATGAGAAATTATCAGAGTTTAACGACAATCGTCGTGGGGTTGAGAATATATATTGTGAAGTACCAAAAATAGATGTAGATAAAATTATTATTTCTCATGATGATATTCATGAGGATTTGGATGAATATTTTAGAGTATTAGAACATTCTGCAGATTTTAGATCTGTAGATGAAAGATATTATTCTTTTAAAAAGTCAGCACAGAAGGAGGTTGGTTACCTTGTTAAAGAATTTGAATGTAGGAAAGCAGCTGATAATTATGCTCGTAGTAGCACAGGTCGCACTGGGGTTCTCGATACAAAGAAGCTTCACCAATATAAATTCAGTGAGGATATTTTTAGAAGAATTAATGTCGTTCCTGACGGGAAGAACCACGGATTAATTTTCATTCTTGATTGGTCTGGATCTATGAATTCTTGCTTGTTGGCTACTCTCAAGCAATTGTACAATTTAGTATGGTTCTGTCAGAAGGTACAAATTCCTTTTGAGGTTTATGCTTTTAGTAATACTTATTATCAGAGGGATGGTTATTCAGTAAGAATGGAAGATCTTCCAAAGTCTGTAGAACCTAAAGAGAATGATTTTTCTATTGATAGAGATTTTTGTTTAATGAATTTTCTTAGTAGTAAAAGTAATAAAGCAAGTTTAGAAAAGGAGTTAATTAATATTTGGAGAGTGGTAAGTTGTTTAGATTATGGATCTAGATGGGAAGCTGGATATAATATCCCAAACAAATATCGTTTAGGAGGAACTCCTTTAAATGAAACTATAGTTTCTTTACATCAGATCATTCCTCAATTTAAAAAAGAAACAGGAATTCAAAAGGTTCAATGTGTTATTTTGACTGATGGAGAAGCAGGTCAACTTCCTGTTTATAAACCTTATACTGATTATAGGGATGATGAAGTGAGGTTGGGAACTAGACATTGGAACCCAGAGAATTCTTATTTACGTAATAGGAAGACTGGGCATGTTTATAAGTTATCTTATGAGTATTATAAGTTTACTGAAGTGTTGTTGAGTGATTTAAAGCAGATGCATCCGGATGTTAATTTTATTGGTATTCGTCTTCTTTCTTCTAGAGACTTTAATGGTTTTCTTAGAAGATATGAGTATGTTTCTGATGATGTATTAAAGAAAGCAAGGAAAAATAAGTCCTATGCTATTAAGGGTTGCGGTTATGACTCTTACTTTGGTATAATGTCTTCAGCACTAGATAATGATAGTGATTTTGAAGTAGAAGAAGATGCTTCTAAAGCACAAATTAAGCGTGCTTTTGTTAAGTCTCTTCAAGCCAAGAAACTAAATAAAAAAGTTCTTGGTGAGTTTATTGAGTTAGTAGCATGATTTTACCAGGTACTACAGTTACAATTTCTAATAGTACTTCAATTTATTGGGGGTATACGGGTTTTGTTCAGAGAATTAGTGGTGATAAAGCTGCTGTTCTCTTTGATAATTATTCTCCTTGGGAGAAGATGATAACTTTTCCTATTAAAGATCTCCATGAAGGTGGTGACCTACCTAAATCAAAATTCCTAAGTTAATTATGACTAAATTTGATACATCAGAAATTGAAAATTTTCCAGAGGAGTATAAGGAGATGATGAAAGGTCTTTTAAATAAAAGACAATTAGAACTTTTGGATGGAGGAGACATTAAATCCCATGAAGGGATGGTTTTTGGTGCAATGTATGCTGATTGGAAAAGGAGGAAGGGATATGAATAAGTCTTATGATGATTCTAATTGGAGATCTGAGTATATAGATCTTTGTTCATGGCGTTTAAAAGCAAGACAGATAGAACTTTTGGAAAAAGGTCCAGATAGTCTTTCTGCGAGTTGGCTACTTGGTGCCATGTATCAAGACTGGAAAAAAATAAAGGGAATTCCACCAGAACCAGAACCTCCTGATTGTTCCTCATCTTTTAAAGATTGGGAAAAAAGTATTAAGAAATATAATCCACCAGAAGCATCTGGTCCAGGTGGCCCACTACAAAATCAAGCAGATGATGGGATGTATGATGATTATAATGATCCTTATGGTGGGCATTAGATGAATAGAAACTATTATATTTTCTGGAGTACCATTGCAATTGCTGTTCTTGTTCCACAAATCATAGCAGCAATTGCATATCATAGACTTGCGGATCATCTTGATAATCCTGTGAAGGTTGATGTTGTTAAACCAGTTAAGGTTAAATGGCCATGAGCTATGTGTTTGATGTAGATGGGACTCTGACTCCTAGCAGGGAGCCAATAGATTCAGCTTTTTTATCCTTTATGCTTGATTTTGCAGATAATCATAATGTTTATTTTGTTACTGGGAGTGATAGAGAAAAGACTATAGAACAGATAGGAGTGGAGTTATATTATAGTGCTCAAAGAGTATATAATTGTTCTGGTTCTGATGTATATGAGAAGGATGTTAATGTTTACAGGGACGAGTGGGAACTACCAGAAGAGGTAGAGAAATTTTTACAAGAGGAGTTGGATTTTAGTAAGTTTTCTAATCGTAATGGTAATCATATTGAGAGAAGACCTGGCACAGTTAATTTTAGTGTTTTGGGTAGAGACCCAGATCCGATGAAAGGTAGAAAAGAATATGTGAGTTGGGATAAGATTTATAGTGAAAGGGAGCTTATAGCAAGAAGAATTAAGAAGCAGTTTCCTGATTTATATGTTGCTCTTGGGGGTCAGACTGGTTTGGATATAGCCCCAAAGGGAAGAGGAAAAGACCAGATTGTTAGAGATTTTGAGGGAGGGATAAAATTTTATGGGGATAGGATGGATACTTCTGGAAATGATTATTCTTTAGCAATGGCAATAAGAAAGAAGGGTTTGGGTGAAACATTTCATGTGTATGATTACAAGCATACTTGGGAATTGCTGCAGTATGAAACCACTTTAGAAAGTGGCACATCTGATGGTAAAAAAAACTTCTAGATGCTCTACAATAAGAGCAAATGAAAAACCTTTAGATTATGGCACTTAATGTTGAATCACTTGTTACCTCACTTTCTTCCCTTTATGGTGAAGAGGTAGTTGCAGCTGATATTCGAGCATGGTGTGCAATGAATAATGTTCACTATCACACCGTAACAAGCAAGATAGGTCAATATAAAGTTGGACGTGGTAAGTGGAATTTGAAAGTAACTCCTAAAGAAGTAAATAGTATTGAAAAAGCATATGAAGCACCTGCTGCTATTCCTCATATAGAGCAGAATCTTACTCCTGAAAAGGATGATACTTTTGTTAAGTTTGGTCCTTTTAATGATCTTAAAAAGATTATACAATCTAAACAGTTTTATCCTACATTCATTACTGGACTTTCTGGTAATGGTAAGACCTTCTCTGTAGAACAAGCTTGTGCTCAACTTAAGAGAGAGTTGATTCGTGTTAACATTACAATAGAGACTGATGAGGACGATCTTATTGGTGGGTTTCGCCTTGTTAATGGCGAAACGGTATGGCACAATGGCCCAGTCATCGAAGCACTTGAAAGGGGATCAATCTTACTTTTGGATGAGGTGGACCTTGCATCTAATAAAATACTTTGTTTACAGCCCATCCTAGAAGGTAAAGGAATCTTTCTTAAAAAGATAGGACAGTTTATTCAGCCTACAAATGGATTTAATATAATTGCAACTGCTAATACTAAAGGAAAAGGATCTGATGATGGTAGATTTATTGGTACTAATGTATTAAATGAAGCATTTCTTGAAAGGTTCCCTGTAACTTTTGAGCAAGAGTATCCATCACCTTCTGTAGAGAAAAAAATCTTGGGCGGTATTGCTTCTCAATTAGGTATTACTGATATAGATTTTATTGATCGTCTTGTGGATTGGGGTGATATTATTCGTAAAACATTTTATGATGGTGGTATTGAGGAAATTATCAGTACCAGACGTTTAGTTCACATTGTTCGTGCTTATAGTATCTTTACTGATAAAGCAAAGGCTATGCAGGTTTGTATCAATAGATTTGATGATGAAACTAAGCAATCTTTCTTAGAACTTTATGATAAAGTTGATGCTGATTTTAATTTACCAGTTGACTCAAAGGAAGAAAGTTGATATAATTTAGAAAAGAATAGTTATGTATGGATGTAAATCTTGATGAAATTGAAAGGAGTGGTGGCTTTGAATGGACTCCTGGGAGTCCCTGGCCACCTTATGAAAAATCTGATTATTATTATGACTACACTCGTAATGATTCCAATAGAGAGAATCCATTTACTGATTCAAAGGATAGAGAGAGGGCTGAAAGAGTGGTAGGTAAAGCAGCACCCTGGATTTATGAATCTCCTGATGGTGGTAAAACTGTTTATAGGTATGTACGTGGAAGAGATCCCAGTACAAAAGAAAGGGTAATTATGAGTGAGGAACCACTAAGCATTTCTGATGATCCTCCCACTTTTCATTCGTCAAGGTTAAAACCATCTATTCAAAAATCAGAGTATAAAAAATATGAAGAAGATAAAGGAATCAAAGATCTTCAAGATTATGTCACCTCAACATATAATGGACATTATACTTCCAAAGGATCCAACGTTCAGACACTTGATCTTATCGAATCAGTTGGGGATGCGGAATCTTTCTGTCGTTCTAATGCAATCAAATATTTGAGTAGGTACGATAAGAAGGGACAAGCAAAACGTGATATACTAAAGGCAATGCATTATTGTTTACTTCTTTATTATTTTAGCGGACAAACTAATGAAACTGAGACCAGTGGTTATGAAACTTTCTGACAAGACTATTAATCTTCTAAAGAACTTTTCATCTATTAATCAATCTATTCTTATTAAGCATGGGAATAAATTGCGTACTATTAGTGTGATGAAGAATATTCTTGCAGAAGCTAAGATTGATGAAGAGTTTCCGAAAGATTTTGGTATCTATGATTTGAATCAATTTCTTAATGGGTTAAGCTTGCATCAAGATCCTGAATTAGATTTTCAGGAGGATAATTATGTGGTGATTAAGGAAGGAAAGATGAGATCTAAGTACTTCTTTGCAAGTGCTGAGATAATTGTTTCACCTCCAGATAAACCAATTACTTTACCTAGTGAGGATGTAAATTTTGTCATTACAGCTCAGCAGTTAGAGAAGTTGAAGAAAGCAGCATCAGTATATCAATTGCCTGATGTTTCTGTTATTGGAGAAGATGGAGTAGTCAAATTAGTCGCTAGAGATAAGAAGAATGATACTTCAAATAATTTTTCTATTATAGTTGGTGAAACTGATAAGAAGTTTAACTTTAACTTTAAAGAAGAAAATTTGAAGATTATTCCTGGTACTTATGAGGTTGTTGTTTCTTCTAAACTTTTATCAAGATTTACTAGTCAGAATTATGATCTGACTTATTATATTGCTTTAGAACCTGATTCTACATTTGATGATGCGTGATGAATTCTTGTGGGTTGAAAAATACAGACCCAAAAAAATTGAAGACTGTATTTTACCAGAAGGTATCAAGGATACCTTCCAACAATTCGTAAATAAAGGAGAGATACCAAATTTATTACTTGCTGGTCCAGCAGGGTGTGGTAAGACCACGGTGGCTAAGGCACTCTGTCAAGAACTAGGAGTAGACTATTATGTTATCAACGGATCCGATGAAGGACGCTTCTTGGACACCGTGCGTACTAACGCCAAGAATTTTGCCTCCACAGTCTCTCTTTCCTCAGAAGCAAAACATAAAGTTATCATTATTGATGAAGCGGATAATACTACGTCAGATGTACAACTCTTACTTAGGGCGTCGATTGAGGAATTTGCTGGCAACTGCAGATTCATATTCACCTGCAATTATAAGAATAAAATCATTGAACCCCTCCATTCCAGGTGTGCTGTGGTTGACTTTTCTATTAAAGGAAAAGAGAAACAGGAGATTGCTGTTGAATTCTTTAACAGACTTAACGGGATCTTGGACAGTGAACGGGTTCAAGCTGAAAAGAAAGTTCTCATCGAACTTATTCAAAAACACTTTCCAGATTGGAGGAGGGTCTTAAACGAGTGTCAAAGATACTCTGTTAGTGGTAAGATAGATACTGGTATACTGGCAACTTTTAGTGATGTAAAGACTGATGATCTCTTTAAAAATCTCAAAGAAAAGAACTTTCAAGAAGTACGTAAATGGTGTGTCAATAATTTGGACAATGATCCTGCTGTACTTCTTAGGCGCATTTATGATGGTTGTTATGCATCCCTGGATGGTCCTGGTATTGCTGCTGCTGTGCTTATTATTGCTAAGTATCAATACCAGTCTGCGTTTGTGGCGGATCAAGAAATAAATATGCTTGCATGTCTGACAGAGATTATGGTAGAATGTGAGTTCAAGTAGGAGAACACCATGCTTTTAAACCTTGTTGTAATTGCTTCAGTAGCATTCTTTCTTTGGTTTGTATTTGTATTTTTAGCTGACCCCAATAAATCATGATGAAAAGTAAATTAACAAAAAAGCAAAGGCATCAGGTTAAATCCAGATGGTATTACATATTCTGGGGAACTGCTACTGTTGCTGTGGTGGCAGGACAGATCTATGTGGGTACTGGGTATAGATTTATGTCAGAAGCTTTCCATAGGGTGCTCGATACCCTTATAATAGAAGTAGAAAAAGAACCTTACAAAAGAGATAGCGATGGTTACCAATTCCTTTAAATTTGCTGTTGCAGCATTGATGGCACTCACTCCAGTATCAGTATTGGCTGATGAGTATCAAGCAGGTTATTCCTCAAGTAAGACTTGTTTTAGAGAAGAGTATAGAGAAGAATATGTTCCAGGAACATACGATAATCCTGGTTATGTAAAATCTTGGAAAGAAACTATTGAGTTCCCTTGTAATAGACACCATACCTCAACTGAACCAAGAAAATCAAAGGTAACCAGAACTTATGAAGAGTATGATACTAATGATTGTAGTGATGGTAAGATTGCTGGTGGTCTTTTAGGAGGTGGAATTGCTGCTGCTATATCAAGAGGAGATGGTAGATGGTGGGCAATTCCTACAGGGATTGTTGCAGGTTCTATGATTGGATGTGATATTGATGGAGGATAGTGTATTAGAAAAGGAAAGGTGGATTGATGATGACATTAATGTGGTCAATCATTATTATCGTGCCAAGATGCTTCATCCAGATATTCCTTTTTATCTTCAAGATGAAAATGGAGAAACTTTTGAGTTTGGATGGAGTTTAATCTATCAATATATTTCTAACATATCTTATTATCCAGATTGGTAATGAAGTCTTACAAAACACCTTTGAGATATCCTGGAGGTAAATCCAGAGCAGCTCCTAAAATAGAATCATACTTTCCAGATTTGAGGGAGTATGATGAATTTCGTGAACCTTTTCTTGGGGGAGGAAGTGTTGCCATTTATGTGGCAAAGAAGTTCCCTCATTTAAAAATATGGGTTAATGATCTTTATGAACCTTTAGTAAATTTCTGGCAACAAGTTCAGATGTTTGGTGGAGATTTAATGGATACTTTGGTGGACGTTAAAACTCAAAATAATGATCCAAATTTAGCAAGAGATATTTTTAACAAGTATAAGGAACAGATCAATGATAAGGATATTCCTCCTTTTAATAGAGCAGTAGCATTTTATGTTGTTAACAAGTGTAGTTTTAGTGGTCTTACTGAATCCTCTTCTTTTTCAAGACAAGCTTCTATTAGTAATTTCTCTTATAGGGGAATAGAAAAGTTACCAGGTTATCAGGAAATAATTTCCAATTGGCATATTAGTAATTATTCATATGATTATATTATGGAAAAAATGAAAGAAGATAAGAAGGTCTTTTATTATCTTGATCCTCCTTATGATATAAAGGATAATCTATATGGAAAGTCTGGTTCTATGCATAAAGGATTTGATCATGATAAGTTTGCTTTAGATTGTATGAATTATGATGATGACATAGCACTTAGTTATAATTCAAATCAGTTAATAAAAGATAGATTTAAAGATTGGGCTGCTGTGGAATTTGACTTAACTTATACTATGAGATCTGTTGGTGATTATATGAGAGAACAGAAAGATAGAAAAGAACTTTTACTTTTAAATTATGTTCTTGATGATAGGATAGCAGCATGACTGACATAGTTTTTTATTCATATAAAATGAATCCTCAGGAGGAAATTAACACTCATGAGATTAAACGTTTTGAACATAGTCTTAGATCATTAAGGGAGTTTAATAATGAAATACCTGTTTATTTGTTTTGTGATAATCCTTCTTTTATTCCCCCTTATTTCAGTACTAAGTACTCTGTAAGGGTTCTACCATTAGCAGAAGGTTTTGATCATGATGCTAATGCTAAAACTCATGGACATCTTTTTCTTCATAGGTGGTGTAATTTAAAGCATTTCTATGAAGAAGATTGTAATATTCTTTATGTAGATTCTGATGTTATTTTTTATGATGATGTTCAATATGTTTTTGATACTTATAATACTGCTGATGTTTATGGAAGGGAAGAGTTTGGATTTAGACATGATCCCAATACTGGTGGAAGCGGAAATATAAGAAAACAATTAGATTTAGTAGATAAAGGTATTACAGATCTTGGTGGTAAAGTTCCCATGTACAAATTCTGTATGGGAGTTTTATTACTTAGAAATAATATTCATAGAGGGATTGCTGATTCTTTAGATGATATGATTCATATTATGAATCAACTTGCTAACAATGAAATTCCTACTCCAATTCCAAATAGGAGAATAGTGGATGAATATGTAATGTGGGCTATTCTGAGTAGATTGGGAGCATCAAGTAAGTTGTTTGCTGTTCAGGATGTTACTCAAGGATGGATAGAGAAAAAGCATCAAGAACATTTTAATCCTATTGTTTGCCATTATACAACTAAGAACGAACAAGACTTTGCCAACTCTAATCCTAAGTATAGTAATTTAATTAGAAATGAAAACGTGGCTTATGATCCTTGGTCATTGAGTTATGATACAAAGTCTACTTCTCATTTATCATCAGAAATGGTTGAAGCAATGGCAGAAGATAATGCTATAATAGTAGAAGAACAAGGAGAGGAATGGGTATATGAAGGTTGAATTAAAGGAGTGGTTGAATTCTATTAATTTTACTAAGACTAATTTAACTGATGAAGATCCAGATATGATAAAGGACTATGCTCCTTATGTTATCAATCGTTGTTTGTCTGGTCATTTAGATTGTATTCTCTTTGCGAACGAAATGAATAAAAACCATTTCTTAGATAGGGACATGCAATATACTTTTTATCTAAATACATTGAGGAAAAAGAAGAGATTCTCTCCTTGGCTGCGAAAGGATAAAGTTGAAGACTTAGAATCAGTCAAACAATACTATGGCTATAGTAATGAAAAGGCATTTCAGGTCTTAAAAATTCTATCAAAAGAGCAGATCGAATTTATTAAACAACGACTTGAAATTGGTGGTAAAAAATGACACAAACTGTTGAACCCCAGGTCAACTGGTCTCAAGATAAAATGATTGAGGTCAGATTGAGTGAACCAGATGATTTTTTGAAAGTAAGAGAAACTCTCACAAGAATTGGTGTAGCATCAAGAAAAGAAAAAAAACTTTATCAAAGTTGCCATATTTTACATAAGCAAGGTAAATATTACATAGTACATTTTAAGGAGTTATTTGCTTTAGATGGTAAATTCGCTAACCTTACTGTTAACGACGTTCAGCGTAGGAATCGTATTACTCGTCTCCTTGCTGATTGGGGTCTGATAAGTGTTGTAAAGGAAGATGATATCCAAGATATTGCTCCTCTTAATCAGATTAAAGTTCTTCCTTATAAGGATAAGAGCTTATGGACATTAGAACAGAAGTATAATATAGGTAAAAAAGGAAAGGTAGAGGAAACACAACAGTAGAGTAGAGGTTTCCGACTACCATTTTAGGTGAGTTCGTGGTTAAATAATAATGGATGCCGAAAGGGTCCACACAATAACAAACTCGCTTAGTAAAGGAGCTAAAAAGATGGGAAACCTTCAAAGATATCGTGCTGCGGATCTTCCACAGCTAATGGAAAGAATCAGTAAAAATAGTATAGGATTAGATACTGTTTTTGATGATTTTTTTAACGTCACTCAAGAAGCATATCCACCCTATAATCTCATTCATGTAAACAATGTAGAGTCTAGATTAGAAATTGCTCTGGCTGGATTTAAGAAGAAAGAGATTAAGGTCTATACTGAATATGGAAAACTCTTTGTTGAGGGACAGAAAGAGGGCAAAGAAGAAGATAAAGATCAATTTCTTCATAGAGGACTTGCTCAAAGATCATTTGAAAGATCTTGGACTATTACAGATGATGTAGAGATTAAGTCTGTTGATTTTCAAGATGGACTTCTTACTATTAAACTTGGTAAAGTTGTACCAGAACATCACAACAGAAAGGACTGGTTGTAAATATCTAGGGGTGGACATCACCCCTTTTTTCATGCTATAATATAAAAAGGTAAATAAAAATCATGGCAGATCCATATCCAGCAGTTGGTAGTAATTATAGACCACCAATTGAAACATATACTAAGAATAGAGGACTTACATTAGTACCAGAAGAAATAGAATTTTTAAGAGGAGTTTTGGATACATTACCAGAATCTCTTCAAGAAAAGGTAAATAGGTTATGACTATTAAATTAGCATTATTAAAATCTGGAGAAGAAGTCATTTCTGATATGACTGAAATGATGTCAGGATCAGATGGTGATGGACAAGTAGTTGGGTATTTCTTTAGACATCCATGTAGGGCTAGTCTTACTACTCCAGATATACAAGTAGATTCTAAACAAGAGAATGGTCGTCAACCAGTTTCTATTAAACTATTACCTTGGTTGCCTCTGAGTAAGGATGAAAATATTCCTGTGGTTGCTGATTGGGTAATTAGTATAGTAGAACCGCAAGATAAATTAATGGAGATGTACAAAAAAGCATTAAAGACTTATGAAAACAGAAAATCTAAAAATAATAGTTCTTCTGGATCAAAAGAAGATTCTGAGTCAGATAGAGGAAGTTCAGAGTGAGCTTGGAGAACCTGACTGCAAATTAACTGAACCATTTTTTATTGAAGATGATGGTACACTATCTCCTTGGTTATTAGATGTAACCACTCAAAACACTTTTATGATTTCATCTGATAAAATTTTGACATTGGTGGAACCTAATAGTAAACTAAAACAAAAGTATGAGGATGTATTAGAGGAATGAGATTCTACACTAATGTTCAGATGATTGGAAACAATTTTCTGGTGCGTGAAGTTGTGAATGGGAAGAGGGAGATTTATAAAGAAGAATATTCCCCTACTCTTTTTGTAAAGTCAAATAAGAAAACTAAATATAGAACTTTAGAGGGTGAATGTGTTGAACCTATTCAGCCTGGTTCAGTGCGTGATTGTAGAGAATTTAGGAAAAAGTATGATGGTGTAGAAGGATTTAAAATATATGGTAATGATAGGTATGTTTTTCAATATATTTCTGATAAGTATCCTCAGGATGAAGTGAAATTTGATATCAAGCATATCAATCTTGTGACAATGGATATTGAGGTGCAAGCAGAGCAAGGTTTTCCAGATCCAGAAGCTTGTGCTGAAGAGATGTTAACCATCTCTATTCAGGATTATTCTACTAAGAAGATTACTACATGGGGAAGGAAACCTTATACCCCCACTAAAGATAATGTAACCTATTATCATTTTGAGGATGAGATTGAAATGCTCAACTCATTTTTATATCATTGGTCTAAGAATCCTCCAGACGTTATCACTGGATGGAATGTAAGGCTTTATGATATCCCATACTTATGTGGACGCATAAGCAGAATTATGGGTGATAAGAAATTAAAATTGATGTCACCTTGGGGATTAGTATCTCAGGATGAGATTTATATTAATGGTAGAAGATTTAATGTATATGATATTGCTGGAATGACTACTCTAGATTATCTAGAGTTATATAAGAAGTTTACTTATAAAGCACAAGAATCTTATAGATTGGATTATATTGCTGGTGTAGAACTAGGACAGAAGAAATTAGATCACTCTGAGTTTGATACCTTTAAGGATTTTTATCGTGGGAACTGGAAGAAGTTTGTAGATTACAACATCATTGACGTGGAACTTGTTGACCGTCTGGAAGACAAGATGAAATTAATTGAACTGGCATTAACTATGGCATATGATGCTAAGGTTAATTATCAGGATATCATGTTTCAAGTGCGCACATGGGATACAATCATATATAATTATCTAAAGAAGAGGAATATAGTTATTCCTCCAAAAGACCGTAGTGATAAAAACGAAAAATTCGCAGGAGCTTATGTCAAGGAACCGAAACCAGGACGCTATGATTGGGTTGTCTCTTTTGACCTTAATAGCTTGTATCCTCATCTTATTATGCAATATAATATCAGTCCCGAGACCCAC
>VTLG01002537.1_pt1 | contig 26790 bp, 44 predicted proteins | sample 4694571 | NCBI WGS metagenome assembly VTLG01 (sample SAMN12604809, study PRJNA352737) | marine metagenome | biome: ENVO:00000447; feature: ENVO:00000209|ENVO:00000569|ENVO:01000036; material: ENVO:00002151; isolation source: viral sequences binned using virsorter ...
CGCTTCCTCTACATAGTCTGCTACGTCTAGCTCAAAATTTTTGCTGCTTGATGTTGCCATTACTTTTCTATTTCTCCTTCACTATATAAATTATTAAAAGTTATATTAGGATCCATATAACTTTCATGTCCTTCTGCTGAGTGTACCCATTGACTAGGAGAAAAATCTGGTGCTCCTTCTCCTACTCGCCACAAAGCTGGGTTTGTTGCTCTTACTCTATTGTTAGGTAAGGCTACAAAATTGCCAGTGTACTCTCCAGCATCGGTTAAATATAACACATGTGATTGTTTATGTTGAGCCGGATCGTCCGCTATGCTGTGATCTGTATAATCTACTGTAAACATATACCTACCAGTATAGAACTCTCCATCTATTTTGCATATCCAAGGCGACGAGCTAACACGATCCAAAACTATAACCGAATGATCGTGGCTCAAACAATCCCAAGGTTGAGCTAAATGATCTTCCATAGGTGTTGGCCACTTTTCTAAAGGCACGTCTGCTATGAGAGCCTGTATGGGCATCCTTGCCCACATGGCTCCGCCATGTACGTTTTCATCTGGATAATCTTCAAAGTCTGTTTCACATCCTGTAAAAACCACTTGAAAAGAAAGAGATCTATCTGGAATAGTGTTTACAGCAAACGCCAAAGCATGTAGATATTCTTCATGGTAATCTTGATGATTTGCAGTAAATTCTTTTCGCACCCAACACTTAAACTGTGGGATGTTTGAAATTAAATACGCCACTTTATTTAACTCCTATGTAATAAATTATTTTTTAGACAAGCCTCCGCCCTTAGCCTTGTATTTTGTATTTTTCATACCACCACCACTGGCTCTCATCATCATATTTTTGCCAGTTTGTTTTGTTTTCCTTTTAGTAAGAGCTTTTAGTTGTTTTGTACTGACGCGGCGTTTGCCTTTAGAGGTCAACACACTTTTAGCTCCACGACTTATAGAACCTAAAGCTGCTGCCGCTCCCGCTCCAGGCGCCATTAACTTCGCCATAACCGATTCAGGCATTTTGCCTACTTTGTTGGCTTTTCTTTCTTCATTGGCAGCTCTGCTACCACTGATAACTTTGCCAACACCACCACCAGCGGCTCTATATTTAGTTTTCTTATTAGCGCCACCACCAGCGGCTCTATATTTAGTTCCTTTCATAGTTATCTCCTTCCGTATAAACCCATATTAGGTTTTGATATTATCATACCACCTCTTGATGCAAAAGTTTTAACATTGGTTGGTTTACCACCAACACCTTGTTTTTTTGCTCTTTTACGTCTTACCGCAGATTTTTTTTCTGATTTGCTCATTTTATTAGCTTGTGATCGAGGCACACATTTAGGATATTTTCTTTTAGATCCCTTAGTGCTTTTACGGCCACAAGGTTGAAATTTACCATCTTTTTTTGGTGCGCCTATGTCAACCCAATCGCCCTTTGAGCCTTTGCCAAACCAAGTTTTGAGACTCATTAACTTCTAGGAACTTTAGTTTTTTTTCGTTTTGAATCCATCATAGCTCCACAACCTCTGCCTTGGACCATCATTACAGATCCGCCGTTACGCATAAAACCCATTTTGTTTCTTACCTTTTTTGGTAGTTTGGGCAAACCTTTGTTGGTTGCGGGTATTGGTTTTAAACTTTTCATTTCGCCACCTTCTGCTTTTTTAGCGCCTTTATATTTGCCACCCATTTTTTTGTATTCTTTAACCATATAAGCATTAGCATAAGCTGATGGGTAAACGTCAAACTTAGCTTTGGCTTTAGCCTTAGCTTTTGCATACAAAGATGGGTTAGCTACATTTTTTGGAGTTGCCATAATTATTTACCAATTTTTGCAAGACCAATAACCAGCTGTGAAAACGTCTTTTTTCTTTTGTACTGCATCACAGTTATGTCTTGCTCTGAAACTTTTTTTTCGCGCTGGTTGATCTTTTTTAATTGACATGTTCGGATCACCATAACGCACTATTTTTATTTGATCGCCTTTCTTGGCTAAAACCGCAAACTTTTTATTTTTACCTGGTGTTCTTTTTTGTTTATTAAAACCAGAAAACGTCTCCCCGCGATAAGAAATCCTACCGCTGGGAGATCTAGTGACGTCTTTAGTCGTCGCCATCTAGTAGTTTTTAGTCAATACCAAAATGATTGAGTAAGCGTCGCCATTACTGTGTCCTACAGTCGTTAAGTCAATATCTCCTGTTACACCACTGCCAGCATTGTTAGGAATACCTGTAAATAAGTCATAGTATTCATCGCCAGTGCTGTCGGCTGGTAAATGGATCAAAAGCACGTTAGAAGTTGCATCAAACTCAAGTTTGACGCTCATGCCTACTGTTGCCCAATAGATCCTAGAAACAGAAACAGAGGTACATGTTGCGCCAGCGCTGTTAGACGCTAAAGCAGATACATCTACTTTCTTAACGGCTGATTCACCAGTGCCGTCTGAGACATTGGTGAATTTTAGTATGGCAGTTTTCTCACCATCTTGGATAGTTTGTGAAGTTACTGCATCAGCCATGTTTTACTCCTTACAGTTCAGTAACCGCTGTACGTTCTTTGCTTGCGCCGATGTAATCGACAGTCAAAGTTTTTGCAGCAGCAGCACCATTTTGTATGCCAAATGAAACAGTCAACTCTTCATTGTCTGGAGCATTTGTGCTAACAACTGTTCCCGCTAAAACATTGTTTTGGAAGACGTGAAACTTTTGATCTTTAGGATCGTAAACAAAACCTACAGTCATAAAAGTATCGTCGGCCAAAGCGTTTGGCAAATCTAAAGTAGATTGCGTGCTGTCTTTTTCAACAATGAAAGTGACAGTAGTACCGCCGTCGGACTTCAAAAAGAAAATGCCGTCAGTCACATCCAAAGGTGTGGTATCAGTCAACTGTAGTCCAGCCACAATGTCTGATTGCGTGGCATCATTGGTTTTGAATCTCATGTTAAAAGCCAGCTGCTTTCCAGTTTCGTATTTGTAACCTTCTTTGACCAGTTGAAAAAAGTCATGGTCATTGTCGCCAGCTGCATTTGTAATGAGTAGTAAACCACCATCGCCGTCAGCTAATGCCTCAGTAGCAGATCCGGTTCCATCTTCTGTTGTTGTAATTGTCCAATCGGACGCCAGGTAAGTATCAAAATCATTAAAATAAGTGTGATACTTGTGGGGTGCGGGTGCTTTTAATTTACCTAATGTTGTATCAGCTCCAACATTGGTAACTCCCGAAGTGAAGTGTGTAGTCATAATCAGCCTCCTTATAAATAGCCATTGCGAACACCATGCCCGCAACAATTAGTTCTACAAGGTTGATAATACAGTCTACCTATGTGATTGGCAAATAATGTAAGTTATTTTTCGTTGTTAATTCTCTTAAAATGCACTCTAACAAAGTATTTTCTTGTCAAAGATACTAAGGTAAAAACTATGGTTTGGAATACAGCCGTTGTAATCACACCCAAACCTATCCACCTTGAAAACGAAATAACAGCTAAGGCCACAGGAAAAGCCATAAAAAAACCTACACCAACATCAATTATGGCTTCTTTTGCTGCCGATTTATCCACAAGATTCTCCATAAACAGAATATTATAACTTTTTGCAAACTTATACAATATAGGATAGACATAAAAAAAGGGAGCCGAAACTCCCTTTTTCTTCGAGACGTGACCTCTAGAACTTACGCTCCTTGTGATCCATAGATTCCTCTCCAATCCGAGAAACCAAACGAGTATCTTTCTCTAGCTTTATATCTAATGTTGCCTGTTGAAAAGTCTGGCTCCATAGAAGTCTCCATTGGAGATCTTTGGAACATTTTTAGACCTTCGCCCATGCTATTCACAGATGTTAAAAGGAAGAAAGCGTCAGGATCAGATAGATAATGATTAACAACGTAACCACCAGGTAAAACACCTGTGTTTTTGATTGCGTTGATGTCGTTATCTGCTGTTCCAGATCTTTGTGTAGAACTTAATATTCTGTCTGCAACAAAAACAAGTTGTGGTGGAACCACAAGTTTGTCTGCTTGGACAGAAATAGTAAGACCTCTATCGTCTGTAAATGTAGATATATCTATTAAAGCATCCTCTAGTGAGGCTTCGTTAAGATCTGCCATAGTCGTAGCTCTATTCGCAGCTGTTCCACCACCGGCTAGGGTGTGGGCAGTATTGATTAGAGAAACACCATCACCGCCAGTAAAACTGGAAGAGAAAGCGTTATTGAGTACGTCAGCTCCTTTGACTTCTTTGGTGTTAGCCATAGATTTAGCCAATGCTTTAACATATCGTTTGCCTAGAGAGTCATAAAGGTTGTCTTCAACCGCCTCTTCTGTAAGTGCGAAAGCTAACGCAACAGTATCGTGCGTGTATCTTGCGCTATAACTTTCAGAAGCGTTGTCAAATTCAACACCTTGGCCCTCAGACTTTACAGGTGCGCCACCAAAACCAGTGACTAATACCTCTTCTTCAAATGCTCTATTTGAATCTTCGATTACAAAAATATCTTCATATTCTTGGTCATAAGAATCATAGGACATCCCGAAAAGTGCATTTAATCCTGGTTCTAGCTCTTTAGCTAATTGTGCTCTTGAAATTGCCATTTAATTAACTCCTTATGCTAAACCAGCACCCTTCTGTCCCATAATGTGATTTTGAATCACACACAAAACATTAGTGTTAGCTGATGCTACATCATCGTTATTAGGATCCTGGGATATATCTAATGCTTTCAGAGGTAATGTAGCTGTTGTAGCACCAGTAGTTACATCAAGCTCTGTATTTGATATTCCAGAGTTAGTATCGCCAACGGGAGATCCGTCAACAATATCGAAATTTCCGAACAAGTCAGCAACAGGCATAGCTGCGTCTGCTTGAACTTCAAAAACGACATTTGGATCATCGATTACGTTTGCGACAATATCCGAAGCAGAAATACTGCCAGGATAATAATTTTTAAAGACTTGCTCGCCAGTTGTAGGATCTGTGTATTGTACTCCGTTAAAAACTCCGACAATCGGAACAGTTCCAGTTGCGGCGTGGCGGCCTAGAACACCAGCAGTAAGCTGCGTTACCAAGTCTCCTTGGTAAATTGGTGTAGTGGCTCCACTAGCAATTCTATATCTGGATTGTCCTCCAGAATAGGGTGCTCCGCCCATTTGACGAACAGGCTTTAAACCAAAAGCGGCATCTTTATTTGCCATAAGATTTACTCCTATTTATCGTTGTTACTTTTTCCCAAAAGTAACATTAGACTTTCGATCAGAGTCATACCTTACATATCGCCCGTCTTTTCTGGTTTCATTAAACATGTTGTTGTCTAATGCTTCCTTTTTGAGAGCAGTTTGATCCTCATAATAAGCATTACGTTCGTTACGAGTCTCAACAGGTATTTTCGCTAATAAAAGTCCTTCACTATATACATAGCCAGCGTGTCTACCAGAATCAGCTGTAGGAAAAGCAAACTCAGCTGGTAAATCGGTACCTCTTACGAGCTCCCAACCTTCTCTAAGTCTTCTTGACACATTAGCTTTATCTTCCTGTCCCAGCATGGATTCTCTTATCCAACGATATTCATATCCTTCTGGTGGTTCAGGAACTTCTAGTTTTCTGACTGGCCTCCATGGTTGTCTGCGAGAATTATTATCGTGAGACTCGGACTCACGGGATTTTCTGGAATTAACGTCTACATTTATATCTTCTGTCATTTTGCCTCCCTAGTAGCTAGTTTTTGTTTTTCTTTAGCGACAGTTTTTAACCACACTTCATCTGTCATGCCATGTGGTTTCAAACCTTGTAGAGTTGCGACTTCTGATTTTGTAAAACGTACGCCGTTCTCTTTGCCTTGTGTTTTTTGCCGACTTCCTACGGAAGCAGAGGCGACTCTTTGCACAGCGGGCCTGTCCTCTCTTTTTTCGGCATTATCGGATTTTAGATCCGGATAAACTTTAAAAACTCTATTGTTTAACTCTTCATAGTATTCGTCTGATTCAGTGTCATATCCCTCACCAGCTAAAGTATTATGCACCATCTCAGCATAAGTATGAGCCTCAGCATTTTCTGCAAACCAACGATTATTTTCTAACCAATTTAAGGCTTTTTGCGATGGTTCTAGTGTTTGTTGCGTTTGCTCAACGTATTGTTGTTGGGGTTGTACCTGTTGGGTATTGGTTACAACTTGCTCTTGTCTTTGTTTAGCTATTCTTACCTTTTCTTTTTGTAAAGCAAGTTCACTTTTTAAAGTATCTGCTTTTGACATCAACTCAGCATCACCAGAAGAATGAGCTCTTTTGTATAACTCGTTAGCTTCACGTTCTTTAATTTCAACTGTTTCTTCTTCTTTTGCTATTAAGGACTGTTGGGCATTAGCCGCTTGTTGATAATAAGCGTGTACCTCTTGTTCTCTTTGTCTTAAAGCAGCTTCTAATTGCAACGCTCTTTCTTCGGTTTCTCGATTTCTTGCGTTTAATTTGTTTATTCTTTTAGAAACACTTTTAGTATAGTTTTCTAATTCTTCATCACCACCTGTCGCCTCTGCTGGTGCATCAGCAACTTCTACCTCTATATCGTCAACCTCTGGTTGCGCTACATTTACGTCTTTTTCTGTTGTCATAAGCTCACTATATCATCTGGATCAAGAATTGTGGCTATTACTTCATCATCGTTGATGATTCGTACCTCTGCACCATCCTCAAGTTTAAACCTAGAGCCAGAGTAGCGCCCTATCAAAACCCATTGTTTTTCTTCACACCAAGGTTTATCTCCAAATCTAGCTTTGTCGTTGTAACACTGTGGTCCCTTTTTTACCACATAAGCAACTACTGTAGCTAATGCCTCACGATTGACTGTTTCATTTGCCAATAATATCCCACCTTTTGTTTTTACTTTACCAGCGTATGGTAAAACCAACATTCGCCAGCCGGTAGGTTGTGGCATACGTTCTAATATTGAAGCATCTAATTTTTCAGGATCCAAAACTCTTTCTTCTGGATCTACATACGCTTCTGCCACTTTTTCAATACTAATATCTTTTATTGCCTCTGACATTATAGTTGTTTTCCTATATCTCTTAATTCGTCTTCTAGGAAGTATATTACACTTAGCTCTCCTTGCAAATATTTATAGTGCTCCATATCTTTGAGGCTACCTGACATTAGGATTTCATTTATCTGGTTTTTTTTGTCAGATAGCCTTTTCTTTATAAGATCTATAATTGTTATATCGTCCATACTTACGATTTTTTAGGCCTTCCTCTTTTTTTTCCAGTTGTTTTTTTCGCAGTTGTTTTTTTCGCAGTTGTTTTTTTGGTAGGTTTTTCTTCTACAGAATCTTCAACAGGTAAACCGGCTTCAATACGAGACATTTTTTTTGCTATGCGTGCTTGGTTAGCTTTATCTTTTTTATCAGCTTCCTCTTGTGCCTTTTTCAAATCAATAGCTTCTTGTGCTCTATCTAATTTTTTTTGTGCCCGCAGAGCTTTGATGGCATCTAATTTATAGGAAGTTGTCATAATATCCCCTTTATTTTATTTTCTAACTCAAACAATTTTAAATCTGTATTAGTTTTAAGTCTATCTATTGCTACCTCAAGTTTATCATCTGCAATCTGTTTTTGCACACCCATACGCTCTAGTTGTAGCTGAGTGTCCATAACCTTTTCTTCTGCTCTTTGGTTTTGTTTACTCTCGAACTGTTGTGATTCTATATCTAATTCTTTATCTCTAAGATCTAATTCTTTTTGCCTTATATCAACCAAAGGATCGCCGCCGCCACTCATGCCTATAGATTGCAAGAACTCATTGGCTAGTTGTGCCATGATGCTTGAGCTATATTGTTCGTTTATCATTTGTATTTGTTGCCCAATCATTTGTGCTTCTTCTGGCGATACTTGTTGCATCTGTGCTTGTATTTCTGCAATTCTTTGATTTACTTCATCTGGCATTTGCTCTTGTGCTATTTGAGCTGCTAAAAATTGTAAATGTTGCATGCAATGACTTATGATTAAAGCCTGAACTTGTGGACTATCTTTGACCAAATCTGTAAAAAATAAGCTCTTATGCGTATCTATGTGTGCTTGGTGATTTTGTTCTGGAAAAGCCTGTGCTGGTTGGCCCATCAATAAATTTGCATTTTCTATTCCAGCATCAACTGGCTTTGGTGTCATGTCAGGAGGTGGCATCAACAACGCATCGACATTATCTACTCCTAATGCTGAGTACATGCGCCTATACGCCTCATATACACCCAACGGACCATGTACTTGTGGATTAGACTGTACCATCTGCAAAAGTTCTTGTGCTAGTGTCACTCTTTGGCTTTGTGAAAATATGTTAGGATCAGACACAGGTATAATATCCACTCTGTCGTCAAAATCTTGTTGTTTAATTTGATTTTGTCCAGATCCCACTTGGAAGTTATATACTGGCGGTAAAGACTCACCAAAAACTTTAGCTAGTAAACCAAACTCTAATTTTTGTGAATAGTGCAGTCTTTTATGTATTGCACTCATTACTTTTGTTCCTCGCTCTAGCAAAGCAACTGTGGTGCCTACAGGCATAGCTTGATTCACGTCACCTATGTTCATGTCGGCAACAGCAGCAAAACGCTTGCCTGAATCTATAAGCAAACCTAAAAGTTGCATTAAAACATTACTTGGTTCTTTAACAGGCAAAGGTATTAAGTTTTCTTTAAGAGATCCTCCAGTAGTATCTATATCTCTAAACTCTCCTGGTTGTAATGGTTCGTCTTCGTCTCTTATCCTCATGCCTCTTGCTTTAAAACCAGCTGGTAAATTAGCAAGTGTTCCGGCATCTATAAGTTGTCTTAGTATAGATGTGGACGCTTTAGAAAGACCTCCGATCATGTGCGATAAACCTAAGCCATAAAACCCAAGTCCAGGCATGAATTTATATTGAACGAAATAATTTATTTTATTTTTGAGTAAATCATTCTCTAAATAGTTGCGCCTAATACTTAGTATTTTTTGTGAGGATTCCTCTATAGTTACAATATAAGGTAGTTTCAAGCCAGTTGTGTTGCCCTCTGCATCTCGATCTTCATACCCCTCTATATCTAACACTGTATGCACTTCGTAAACTGTTCTGTTTCTATTTTCTTTATACGACGGCGTTATGCCTTGAATTTCGTCTATAGCCTCTTCAACTTCTGATATATCATCTGCATATCCATCGGATCCTATGTCCACGTTTGCATAAAAACCAGTAAGTTGTTGTTTTTTTATTTCATTAGAAGACATGTTTATTACATGTGTAATTCTTTCGGCAGAGCTCATATCTGCCGCTTCATAAGGCACTATTAAATCTTCTGGTGGTATAAATTTAGACATAGCTCTGTTGAGCACATAATCAAAATAGATTTTTTTAAATGCTGAACCCGCTAAAGGTAAATAAAACAACATCTGGTCAAGTTCTGGATCATACTCTTCCATTACATTCATTATGTAATAGTTCATAAATTCTTGTACTCTTTCAGCTTGGTTTTCTGTTTCAATAGTTCTAGCGCCTATAATTTCTGTTTTAACTGGACCTTTGGCTGGTAGCATTTCTTTATAGGCCTGTGCCTGAAAAGCAGTAACGCTTTCTGCTAAGATTGGGTGAATAACGCCGCTAGATCCTTCAAATGGTTGGGATCTGCCTTCATCAAACTTCATACCTAAATATTTCAATCCGTCTGTGTATGTTTTCTCCCACTCACTTCTTGATTGTTTATCTCCTTTTATAGAGCTCAGTAAATCGTTGGCTATACTGCCTAATATATCGTCAGGTAAAACTTCTGCTAAATTTGCGTTAAAACTAAATTGTGGTTCTTCTGGCGTAATTTCATCGTCAATTAAAACCTCTTCATTAGCAATCAATATCTCTGCTGCTTGTTTGATTTGATCTTCTCTGCTAGTGTCTGGTTGCACTTCCACAGAAGATCCCATAGATCTTATTTCTGGGTTATCTTCCGTGCCTAACTGTTTATCAATAGCCATAATATTTTAGTGTAACACTCTTGTGCTTAAATCCAAATCGTCTATGTCTGTCAACTCTTCGTCTAGCAGTAAGCCGCTATATTCTGCTATCAATTTAGCTTCCTCCAAACACTCTGCATGTATGTATGGACCAGGATACTTTTTTTCGTCAAATACAAAATGCGTTTTGTAAATTTTTAATAATATACTGTTCTGTTTGCCTTTAATAATTTCACCTCATCTTCATAATCTTCGCGCAGAGATATAAAACCTCCTTGTCTAAAACGCATTAGAGCCATTGTAGCACTATCGCAAAAGTCGTCATAATCGCCATAAGGAAACGAAGCCATCTCTTCAATAACTTCATCTGCAAAATCGTGTTCTGGTGCCCACACCATACCTGATTCAAATATAGGAGCAACACTGTTCATTCGTGCTACTTTGTCTTGTCCGCGACTCGGTGCGTATGCTGTGACTGGTATGCCCATTCTTCTTAGTTCGTGAGTTAAAGGTGTTCCTGATGCTTTTGCCTCTATCAACACACAATCAGGTTCCCAATACCTATATTCCTCCATAGCTAACTTTTTTAGCTCTGGAAAATCACATCTTACTCTTTTCGCATCTAGTAACATAATTTCATCTGCGTTTTCATCACCTCGATTGAATATTGCCCAAGTGGTTATTGCTGAATAGTCAGCTGTCTCTTTTTTTGAAAAAGCCGTATCGTAACTTTGTATCACATAAGAATAAGGCGGTATGTCTTCATCTTCCCACCTATTCCACCACTCTCTTTTTACAATAGATCCTTCCTCAGCCGTAGGGTTTTGCATCCACTGGCTATTCCATTTAGCTACTGGTAATGATGCTTTTACGCTTAATAACTCGTCTTTTTTCCAATACTCTGGCCATAAAGGTTTATCTGACTCAGGCATAATTGCTGGAAATTCTACTACTTCCCATTGATCCGCAAACTCTTCCGATTGTTGTTTCAAGACATTACCGACTAGATCTTTAGTGCTCCACCTTGTCATTACTATCACAATTATTCCGCCTGGTTGTAAACGCTGTCTAGGTCCAGAGGTGTACCATTCATAAGCTGATTCCATAGCCTTTGGCGACAAAGCATCTTGTTCTGAGTGTGGATCGTCGATAATAAGTAAATCCGCACCACGTCCTGTTATAGCTCCACCTACACCAGCGTAAAAAGACTCGCCTTCTTTGTACGCTGTCCAACGACCAGCTGATTTGTTGTCTGCTTGTAATTTTAAATCTGGAAAGATGTGTTGATAATCTTCGGAATCTATAATATTTCTTACCCTTCTACCAAAGCGCACAGCTAACTCAGCCGTGTGTGTGGTTTGTATTATTTTTAGATTACCCTGTTTACCCATCATCCAAGCTGGAAAAAAGGTTGACGCAAACTCTGATTTTGAGTGTCTAGGCGGCAAACACACTATAAGTCTTTTGAGTTTACCTTCTGCTATTTTATTAAATTTATCTGCAATAATTTTATGATGTCGTCCTTCTATAAAATCAGGCCACATGTGATTTACAAAAGAAATAAAATCGTTTTGACAGGAATCTTGTTTTTCTAATTGATCGTATCTATTGATTAAAGCCATGGCTTCGGCTTTATCTTGCTCTGATAAAATATCAAAGTCTTTGTAAGAAACGTCGCTCATGGTCGAGTTAGGTGGTCAGGTAGTGACGTATAAACCACCCAACTCTAAGCCTAAAGGCCTGTGGGTAGTATTGCACATCGTTATACCTCATGCCACTCTTTACCTTGAAACAATAGTGCTTCTGCTTCTCTACGTCTTATTAAACCATTCAAAACTTCACCGCCGGCTTTATTCCATCTTTTAATTTGTTGTGGAACTTCATCATATTTACCTTCGTTTAAAACTTTAAGAAGCGTTGAGTTGCCAAAATTTGTAGGACCTAAATTGTAAATCCATGCACACAAAGAATCGTATTGACTTTGATTAAGGTCAACTTCAACCATGTCATTTATGTATTTTTCGTATTCTTGCATTTCTTCTAGTAATAAATGATTGGCTTCATCTTTGTTTATTCTGTCACCTTCTTTGACATCTTTTGTGTGTCCATAACCTATAGTCCAAACTCCAGCTGGACACAGGTACGCCTCTAGTTCACAACCCTCAAAATATTTGATTAACGCTAGTCCTTCTTGTGATATTTTCATGTTACCCCCAAATTTTTGTTTTCGCCCCACCAAAATAAGGCACTGCATGACCTTCTTTGATAAGTTTTTCACAAATGTCTTCTCCATTTTCGGTATAAGGTATGCCTAAAATCCTTCCGTATTTACCTTTACCTAATGATTTTACTTTGAACGTCCCTACACAAAGTTCTTTCAATCTTTCTTTTGCCTTTAGTCCAAGAGCTTTTTCAGCTAAATTTCTAGTGCGGCTTTCTGGAGTGTCAATGCCAGCCAACCTAACTCTTTGTTTGTGTAATTTTACATCAAAACCAAGATCTAAAATACAATCAAAAGTGTCTCCATCAATTATGCGATCTAAAGTTGCCCTATAAACAAATTCGTCTGGCGCTTTACTCATCGTCTTTTGCCTCGTCATTATCATAGTCTCTGTAAAACTTGATTATGCCTAAAACTTCTTTTATATACCTGGTGATGTCTGCTATGTCCATGCTTAGATGCTCGTATTCTTTGCTAGACAGGGTGTAATAAGCACGCCTTGGCGCTTCACCTTTTTCTAGGTTGGATAAATATTCCTCCATCCGTTCTGGCGTCATTATTTCCCACTCAACAGGATCCATTTGTACTTCCATAGGTAATGGTGGGTGGTACATTGGAGGTCGTTCGCTTATTGTTGTCACAGAAACAGGTTTGGTTTTAGCCGGTATTAAGGAACACCCAGAAGCTATTAGTATAAAACTAACTATCGTTGCTATTTTTTTCATCAAATTGGTTTGGGTTTGTTAAATTTTCTAAGTTCTCTAAAACTCGTTTGGAAGCTCTGTTTATTTTTCCTTCCATAATTTCAGGTTTTGCTAATGTAAGCTCATCTAAATCATGTGAAGCAAATGTTTTTCTCAGTCTATTAACATCACGCATTGCTTCTTGTTTTTCTTTTTCTAAAGCTAGTAACTGGTTTTGCGTCTGTTGTTGTTTATTAAGATAATTTTCTATAGCTTCGTTTTGTTCTTGTATTTTAGTTTCAAGAATAATTTGATTGCCTTTTAACGTGCCAATATTGTCTTGTAGTCGATCAATCCAATAAGCAGATCCAGCAATCGTAGCTAACAACAATCCACCCATAATTAATCCTATTTTCATAATTAATTAGCTAAAGGATTTTTACTGTCTTCTAACTTATCTAATTCAATCCAGATTCTTTCTACATCACTTGTTAAAGCAGCTACAGATGCTTGAGTATTGCTGTTATCAGGTATTTCTATACTGTTTATTTGTTTTTCTAAGTATGTAACTTGAGTTTCTATACTAGCAAAACGCTCCTCAATGGCCTGTTGAGCGTCTTCTGTCTCACCTAAACCACCTATTTTATTTTCTAGGTTTTCTAAACGATTAACGTAAGTAGCTCCTGTATAACCAAAACCAGCCAAAGTGCCCACAATCGAGACTAAAGCTATTAATTGCGTTGTTTTATTTTGAAACCAATCCATATCATTCTCCTACAAATTTGGTTGTTGTCCTATCATGTTATTCATTAAATTTATATTATCACTTGCTAAACCATAAAAAGCACTGACATTATCACTTATATTTATATCATTATAAATATCTTTTGCTTGATACCAAGTTTCTTGTTTAGGTATTTCATAAGTTTTATACACTTCAAATGCTGGCACATAACCTAGATAAGCTATTAATGTTGATTGGTCAGCATACTCTCCTGTTTCTTGTTGTTCTGTTTCTGCTTGTTCTTGTTGCTCTTTTATATTGTTAGCAATAATTTCATCTGCAATTTGGTCTGCTTCACTGGCTGTCATAACACCAGATACCGCTGTATCTATTTCGCCTTGCATGTTTTGTACCTGGACATCGGCCATAACAACTTGTGGGTTGTTATCAAATGTTGGCAAGGGAGTTATAACTGTAGATACACCACTAACTGTTTGTGAGCTACCGCCAGACATACTGCTTGTGTCTTGGCTTAAAGACAAAATAGTGTTGGTTTGTACGTTAGCCGAAGCTATTTGATCGGACATGCTTGGTGAACTGCTTGTGCTTATACCTCCACCTGTAACAGAAGAACTAACAGATCCACTATTTATGTTGTTAGTGCCATTATTATTTGATCCACCTGAATATCCTGTAGAAGAATTGCTAGAAGCATTGCTGTTAGATGCCGTTCTAATAGATTGTCCAACAACATTTAACATAGTAGAGGTTATCCCACCTCTTGATGTGCTTTCTTCTGCAACTAACTCTAGTTCTTCTTCAATAACTTCTTCCTCTCTTTCTTCTACCGCAACTCTTTCTTCTGCAAACTGTTCTTCTATTTCTTCAAATACTTCTTCTACTACTTCTTCTTCAAAAATTTCTTCTTCTGCATAAAGTTCTTCTTCTGCTTGTTCTTCTCTACTTTCTTCTGCTAACTCTTCTCTTACTTCTTCTTCAAACCATTCATCTAATTCTTCAATGCTTTCAAATTCTATAAATGTGTTAATCTGTTCAAAATCTTCTACTAAAACTGTTTCTTGTAATATAAATTCTTCTATAAGTTCTTCGCTTGGATTTATTATAACTACATCGTTTCTATCAAATTCCTCATAAGAAAACAAATGCTGTGGTTCTTCAAAAAACTGTATTTCATAAACATCGTCTATTACGTTGAAATCTGGTAATGGATCAAAGTCTCCGGCAAAAGTTTCTTCAAAATTAAATTCAATCACACTTTCTTCAAACTCAAATATTAATGGTTGTTCGTTTGATTCAAATTCTTCTATGTAAGAAAAAACATCTTCTTCATACCCAAAGTCATCATTAAAGTTAAAGTTACCATTCTGCATGTCATCTTGATAACCATAATCAAAGTTATCTTCTACAAAATAAGCTACTGATGCTTCTTGTGTGTAGCCAGCACAAAAAGGTGCGTATTGAGGATCTTCGTCACATTGCTGGTCATCATAAGCTGACCAATAATAAGGACATGACTCACTGTATAATTGGCTAAGATTACATTGCTGAGTCAAATAAGCTGCCGCATATCCAGAACAAGATTCATTGTTTAAAGCATTACTACAATCTATAGCATTACCTGAACCTTCTCCGTATAGACTGCCACCACTTTCTAATAATGTATTGAATGTAGTGTTATTCCAATTAGTGTTTACACAAGAACTAGAATTGGTTGTGCCTGTTCCACACTCATCGTGATACAAATAGGTGTAGCTTTGTGATGTACCGCTACCAATTTCTCCAATTAGTACATCATGGTTAATTACGTTTAGAGCACCATATCTATATTCAAAAGTGTTGTTAGGCCACAATATTATTTCAAAACTGTTGTCTGTGTTGCTTCTGTTGTATTCTCTTAAATCATACCAACCAAATATCATTTTAGAAGAATCTCCCCAAGATTTTATTCTTGAGTTGTTATCTCTAATTAAGTCGGTCCAAAAAGGATATAGTGTATAAGTATGCTGTCCAGTTAAGGGATCTGGCGTGTAATCATTGCAGTAAGTGCTATTTGTTAAAAAATGCAAACAACCATTGGTTGCCATCCTAGCTTGACTAAAAGTTTGTCCATAAAAAGTAAAATTAAAAGCTAAATCTATAGCTGGAGAAACACCATCGTCTGAAACTGAATACGCTAACTCTCCTTCAAAATTGTTAGCATTTGTTTGTAGATGATATAAAGGTTGATTGGCCTCATAAATATATTCAGCTTTAAGTTGATTAACACCTAACGAAAAAATTATTGAAATAATTAAACTGCTTACAAAACACCAAGTTTGCCATTCATCTTTATGTGGCATTGTTCCATTCTTTCTTGCACTGTTTGGTGGATTTTTTCTTTTTAGTAAAAACCTTTCTTACACCACTTACAACATCTTTGTTATATCCTGTATCGTTGGGGTTTAACCCTTTCTTACAGTCTTTTATCCAATTATCTTTGTATTCTTTAGCATCAGGTCTTTGTGAGGGGTTGGTTGCCCACCCTTCTGTTGCTTCTTTACCTATTTTGCCCATGTAAGGACATGGAGTGCCAGCCATTTCCATAGCCTGGAATACTCTAGTGTCTTGGCAAAGTATAGACACGGCAGCAACTTTCATGCCCATATCGTATATGTATTTGCTAAGTTTAAGTCTTTCACAATTTTCATCTTTAATTGTTCGCCCACCTGACAAACCAAACACTTGTCCTTGAAACGCACCTGAGACACCAGTAGTACAAAGATCCTGACTATAACTCATAATAGAAGGAGCTATAGCAGAGGCGGGAGGGGCCTTAGTTTCTATTTCTTGTTTAATCGTTTGTGTTGAATTGCTTTGATTAATGTTCCTGTTTGTGTTTTCTGAAACTGTATTGTTATTGTTTTGGTTTACGTTGTTTGTTTGTACGTTTGATTCAGACTTGCTTTCGTTTTTGTTGATGTTTGTGTTATTGCTTGTAGAAGTTGAATTATTGGTATTATTTGTAGTCGTATTGTTAGTAACAGTTTGATCTACTGTTGAATTTACTGTTGATTCAGACGTTGACGTAGAAGTATTGACGTTATTATTTTGGTTTGTGTTATTCGTTGTAGCTGTCGAATTGGCTGTTGTTGTATTTACGTTTGTATTCGTGGCTGTCGAAGTATTTACGTTTGTGTTCGAGTTTGTTGCAGTTGATGTCGAAGTGTTTGTGTTTGTTGCAGTTGTGGTATTGGTATTCGTATTAGTTGAAACATTGGTATTGCTATTGGTATTTTGATTTGTATTATTTGTGGTCGTAGTATTTGTGGTATTCAAATTATTATTTTCACAATATTGCGTACCATTAGCACAACCAGTTCCAGTCTGGTCTGGTGCGTCAGCGTAAACATTGGCAACAAAAAGTGTTAATCCAAGCATCAATAAATAACATTTTTTATACATTATTTATCTTCACCTTTAAATCCTTTGCTTTGACCGGTTTTACCAGAGTAAACACCAAAAACCACACCCATAGCTCCCACTACCACAGACACTAAAGCTGACTGTTCAATGCCTGGATCTGCTAAATTCATAAACCAAATAACAGATTCATACATTAAATATATGTAAACCACTACAAAAATTCTAGGAAATATTCTCCAAGAGTCTACTGCTCTTGCTAGGTGAATCCATTTTTGATGCGGATTTACTCTTTCACCATCCTCTAGATCTCTAATTTTATCTTTTAAATCAGATATTTCTCTTATCATGTCCATGAACTTGTTGAGATCCATCTCAACTTCATTTCTGTCCATGTCTCCGCCAAATCTTCCTGTAGGCTCTCTATCGTTCATGTTTTATATAAATTTAGTTAATACTATTGCTCCTACTATAAAAGGATAAACACCCCAAAGCATATTTTCTAATTTTTTAAATTTCTCTGAGCCTTCATCTAAGCGCTTTTCTATATTTTGATAGCGTATAGCACATTCTTTTTCGTGTGATTGAATTTGATGAAGCGCGTCTTTCGCAGTAGCCATTATTTTCTTTTCTTTTTTTTCTTTTTTTTCTTACTTTTTTTTGCAACTTCTACTGTAGTATAAGCCTCATCTATATCAGGAGTAGAAGGATCGTCGGCCACATATCTACCTTTTTCAGTTCTTGCCCTAACTGTCTTTTCCTCAACACCTCTGACGTTTTGCCAGAATTTTTTGATGGTGTCTTTATACGTCTTTGGTAGCCAATTCATGTTATTTCTCCTTAGCCTTGCCAACATTGATGGCACACCAATCTATTAACTTATAAACTTTACCAATAATTTGGTCGTCTTTTGGTGTTGGCGTTAAAGCACAAATCAAAGAAGCTCCTGAGATAACCCAAGGTGCTAATTGAATGATTGTAAATATTGTATCTAACATACTATTCTCCGTTTTCTTGTGTTGGTTCTTGAGATATATCCCAACAATTAAGGTTAGAGGCAACTGTCCTTCTTTCGCCTTCTCCCTTGAAAGGATATACCATGTGTTGCAACCATGAAGGGAAAACCAACAACTTCCCCACTTCTGGTTGCATAACAAAAGATTGAGGAGGCCTCAATCTTTGTGTGTCCATTAATTGATTCAAACCATAGTTAAAGGCTATATACCCATCACAATCACCAGACGCATTGTATAAAGAGTAATTGCCATCACCAGCTGTCGGTTGATCTAAAATTTGTTGTGGCACTTTAGTCCAACCAGTTGTGGATATACCCATAATAGTTTGAGTTCCGTGGTCATGTATGGGATTGTAGTCGCCTTCATAGCTGTGCACCGACCAAGTTTCGTCTATAGCTACTGCTTTAGGTGCTTTTAATCTTGAGCCTGTTTGTTGTGAAAAAAAGTTAATATAATCTGCTCCTAACCCACAAACAAAGTTTGTGTATTCTTTTAATCTTGGATCTGCATTATTCATTAATAACTGTTCGCCTTGTGTTATTTGTCCAACCAAAGTATCAGCTAATGACTTTCTGTTTTCATCTTCAACGTATTCATCAAGATATTTATTCAAATCTTCAACCATACCTTCTGGCATTTGTGTTTCCATAACAAAAACACTAGGCATACTATGTACTGTTACTTCTGCCATTAGCTAGGTATTGAATAGTCTGTGTCGGCTACTGGTGTTACTACAGGGTTTGTAATAACCGAATCAACCTGACTAGCAAACACCTCATCCCACTTAGACACAGGACATAAGGCTTCTAATTGAGCTTTAGTCCAACTAGATTTAGCTTTAGCTGTAAAATCTCCTTTATCTGCTGAACGCTCTTTATTAAATGTACTTGTATAGTATGTAGCATCTCCTTCTGAGTCATTCTCATAAGTCATGGATAAATCCCACTTTACAACTTTTCCACTTTTTACAAAAGGAATAGCTTTAGTTAGTGTTTTAGTTACTGCCATTTTTACTCCTTATATTAACTTTCTAATGCTGTGACTCTAGCGGTCAACGCATCTATTTTATCATCAGCTTCTTGTAAGGCTTTAACTAGAATAGGTACAAACTTTTCATACTGTAACTGATATTGTTTGCCATCGCCTGTTTGATTTGAAACTAAATTGGTTTTATTAGATAGTTTATGATTTATTGATTCTTCTAAAGCTATAACATCTTGTGCTTTAAAACCTAAATCCATCCAGTCTTCTTTGTGTGTTCCATCATGGGTTACACTATTTAAGTCAGTATCAGGGTTTGCATCCCAATCAACATACTTGGCTCGTTTATCCCAATAATAAGTGTATGGTGTTAAAGCATTTACAAAATTTAAACCAGCTGTCAAAGGCTGAAAGTCTGTTTTGTCTCTTTCATCAGAAGCTACTGTTAAAGAAACTTGTACGTTAATTTTACTTACATCACCATTTCCAAGCACACCTTCATTATTACCTGTTGTTATAGAACCACCAGGAGCTCCTGAAACTCCTGTTCCTTTACCAACAAAAAAGTTATTTGTACCGCCTGTTACATCTTCACCGGCTTTATAACCGATTGAAGTATTACTACCTCCTGTAGCATTTTCTAATGCTTGGAATCCTACTGCAACACAATCAGATGCAGTTGTTGCATCCATAAATGATTCTCGGCCGATTGCTACGTTCTGGCTGCCTGTTGTTATGTCTTCACCACAAGCCGAACCTATAAAAATATTTTCACCACCAGTAGTTATTGAATTACCAGCATTATAGCCCATAGCCACGTTATGGTCCCCTATAGTCAAATCCGTTAATGTACTACCACCTACGGCCGTATTTTGAAATGCTCCAGCCAAACTTGCACCAGATGCTACGTTATATCCTATAAATGTATTCTGATAACCAGCTAATGCTGCAGAAGCATTTGAAGCCACAGTATGTCCAATAGCTATAAGTTGTGATGTGCTTGAAGATGATACAACTGCTCTACCTGCGTAGTTACCTATTGCTAAGTTTCCGTTTGCACCTGTGGTTTGTCTAACTAAAGCATCATATCCAATAGCTATATTATCAGAAGAGCCACTTTGAGCAGTCAATGCTCTATAGCCGACTCCTAAGTTTCTAGTGTTATTGGTAGATGCTAAAGCCTCTGTGCCAACAGCCACGTTGTCTTCCACAGTAGATGCAGTAGACAAAGCATTGTACCCTATGGCGACCATGTTATTACCAGTACTAACAGCAGTAAGAGCACCAAATCCTAGTGCCGTATTTTTATCGCCGGTAGTTAATGCTGCAAAAACATCTATACCTACAGCCGTGTTGTAGTTTGCTCCACTTATAGTTCCTGTAGTAGCATCTCCAAGCATAATTGAAGAAGTGCCAAAAGTTTTAGCATCAGATAAATCATTTATTGAACTTGCACCACCAGCTGCATCTTCCCAAGCTACTCCACTTCCTGTTGAAGTTAGTACTTGTCCATCACTACCTTGTCCACCATTAACTTTGAAGTTTTCACCATCTACAAGTGCAGCATAAAAGTTTTTGTATTTTAAACTTGCTGTTCCTAAATCAATATCATTGTCTGTGACAGGTGATATTGCACCATCAGCCATAGTAAATTGACCTGTACCACCAGCACTAAATGCCAAAGTATCAGCTGCACTAAAATATAATCCAGCATTAGCATCACCTGTGTTACTGATACTTGGTGCTCCAGCTGAACCATCTGAAAAAGTGGCTTGTCCTGAAACATCTAAAGTACCATTTATATCAATAGCTGTAGCTGTTAAATCAATTTCATCTGTTGCACCTAAACTAAGTACAGTTGCACTTGAGCCTTGTATAAACTGACTGGCATCATTGAAACAAATTTTATTAGTAGAATTTAAAGTTAAACCTGTGCCATCTGTGTGAGTTAAAGTAGTGTCACCATCAGCACCAAAAGTAATGACTGCTGAATCAGAGCTCAAAGTGAGATCATCTGATATTGTCAAATCGTCTTGCACTTTAAGATCTACAACACTTAGACTTGCAAAAGCATCCGTTACGGCTGCGCCAGCTCCGGCTCCGTCTAGATATAGTGCTTTTACGTCTCCTGGCGGAATTGTCACGTTGGCACCAGTGCCTTGGGAGATTATGATGTTTTGAGATCCACTGGTGCCGTTTTCAATCAGATGCACTCTACTCATTGTGTTGGGTGAAATAGTAATCGTACAATCTGAATCTAGTGTTCCTGTGTATTTTATAAAAGTAGCTCTGCCTGGATCAGTAGCTCCATCAGCGACTACTGTGCTGTGTGTATCAGCATTGGTGGTGATTGCTTCGGTGCCGTAACCAAGTGCTTCCCCAATCAATTCGAGGTTCGTATTCGTCTCACTTCCCCAAGTTCCAGAAGATTCACCCGTGCCAATTTCTTTTAGTCTTAAATCATTTACATAAGTTGCCATATATCATGTCCTCTTTTACGCTGCGTCCCTACCACCTTTAATTGTAGTATAGTTTGGAGTTTGTGTCGTTGCAACGTCAGAAAAGTTTGGTGTTTGACTTGTATCAATTTCTCCAAATACTAAAACTGTGCTCAAACTTACTGTAACGCTTTGTCCTGTTGGTACCACGTTTGCTTTTGCTACAGTAGAAACCGATCCTAAAGACGAAGTAATTGCAAAACTTGGTAGGTTTATAACTTCGTTTTCGTGAATAATTACTGAACCTATTGCGGAAGTTATAGCCTGAGTGGTTAGAGTAACATTGGCCTCCGCATCTACAGCTGGTGATCCTAAGCCTGACGTTATCGCAAGGGTGGTGGGTGTTACATTGGCTTCTGCATCTGTGCTTACAGATCCTAGTCCAGATGTTATGGCTCGTCCTGATAAAACAGCGTTGGCTTCTGCATCAACTGTTACGCTGCCTAAAGCAGATGTGATTGCTCCAACACTGCTTAAATTAATTGGTAGTGGCTCACCCCAAGCACCTTCGTTCCAGGTACCACGTCCCCACCCATTAATAATTGCCATTAAAGGTTATCCCTTACCAAAACCAACAAGACTTTAACATTGGTTAGCTCCTCTCTTACTGGCGCTGTTATAAAATCAAGAGTTAGTATGCTGTCTATCTTGTTGATTGCGCTTATTACTTTTTCTTTGTCGCTCATGTTTTTTGATTATAAGCGACAAAGATGTTTTTTTCTACGCGTGCTTGCCTTGAAACTTCCTTTGCAAGATTCTGTGTACTTTGTGATAAGGAAAATCCTCATAACCAACGTGTGAGTTTTGGATTTGTCTTGCTATTCTTCGAGCACCTAAACCTTCGTCTCGCAACGCATAGATGTGTTTCAAGACTTCTTGTTCTTCTGGAACTGGTATCAGCTTGGTTCTCCTTCTGCTGCCAGAGTCGTCGTATTCTTTGGTGTAACCAAAAGGCGTTTGTCCGCCAATCGAATAGCCTTTTTCTGCATAAACTAACTTGCCTCCGTTGAGCCTTTCCATAATCATCGTTCTTTCAAACTCAGCGTATTGAGCCATATTTATTACAAGAACTTTTTGTGCTTGTCTTGCCCAATCAAACTTTACTTCTAAGCCTGTCTTTTCTTCTGTTTTTTTTGGCAGAACTACAGGAGTATCTCCATACATTTCGTGAAAATATAGGGTAATACCTGTTTCTTCCAAGACGGGTATCATGTTTAGCATTTCATTAAAAGATCTTGCAAGCCTGTCTAGTTTGGTTGCTACTATCACATCATGCTTGTCCATAATGTCGGTGAGCTCCCTAGATCCTGGACGTTCCAATAGCGGTTTCATGCCACTTATACCAGCATCGGTAAAGAACTGGTCGACCTCTCGGCCATACTTGTTGGCGACAAACTCTTCTATGGATCTCTTTTGTTCTTCAAGTGAAGATCCATCTTTGGCCTGTTGCTCAGATGAAACTCTGATATAGCCGTAGATGTTATTAATTTGTTTTTTGGGTTGTATCATGCTATCTCCTTTATGAATCTATATTTTGATGATAAGTCAGATGGCGCTCTGTTGTCTCTAGTAGACCAGCCTTTATTATTTACGCCATACTGAATATGTTTGTCTTTACCAAAGCCAGCATATTCTAAATACCTACCGCTTTGATAATCGTGTATATAAGTCACAAATTTTGAAACCTCATTATCTTGTTGGAAATCTTTCATAGCTTCTCTTATAAATTTGCTGTAATACTTTCTCTCTTTATTAGTCTTGGGCACAAAGTCAAAACATATTCTAGTGAACTCATACACTCCAGAATCTTTCCATCTTGCTACTGGTCTGCCAATCGTACAAATGCCAACTATCTGTCCTCTTGTGTAAACACAAAGATCGCCACACTCGTCAAAAGCTGTAATGATGTCTTGGTCAAGATCGTCCCAACTTGTATCTTGAGGCTGGTTCCAGCTGTCAGGAATGTTCTCGTAATAATCTACATGTGTCAGATAATTCCACTCGTCACCGAGTAAGGCTACATAACTTCTCTTATGGCCTACTGGTGGTTTGTTGGTTCTGTGGTTTTCGCCGTAGAAAATTTTAGCTAACGGAAATGTAACTGGGATTGTTTTCATAATGTCTCCTTTCCTTAAAATAAATCGTTGAATTTTGTTCCGCGTGGAACATCTTTTGGATCTGGCTTAGTGTTTTCTAAAGGTCCAGTAAACCTAACTTTTACTTTCGGTGTTCTTAGACCTAAGTTGCCTGACATTTCTTCTTGATGTTCAATCTCTGCTTTTCTAAGGTCTACTTGGTGTTGCATATCCTCAATATTAATTTGCATTGACTCTAGCAACTCTTGAACTTGAGTTGGTTTTATTTCCAGTTCTTCTAACAGGTTAGCTAGAAGTTTGGTTGTTTTTTTAGATGCTTTTGCCATCGTTTTTCTCCTTGTTTTTGTTACTCACATGACAACAATAACAGAATGATAAATATTTGCAACTATTTGCAAAAAGGAGTATATTGCGATTTGTGAAACAACTAGGAGAAAAAATGAAACAACCAAAAAGGTATTCTTTTCACTTTCAATCGGACCTTCATCCAGAAGAAATCCATTGGCGTTACACAGACGAGGCCGACCACGCAGCAAACGTCCACAAGACGTTCAAGCCTAAAGTGTCGGACTTAATTATATTAACCAAACTTCCGAGACAGTTGAGTCGTGAAATCCGACAAGAGCTGTTAGCGGATATTTTAAAGGAGAACTAATATGAATGGACCTAAACCTGTATCGGATTTTATATATCCAGTTATGAAAGATATTTTTATGCGCTATCTGGCGAACAAACACCAAAAGCCGTATGGAGATATTCAAGTTAAAGACCTGTCTGATAAAGACTTACTTAGGTGGAAAGATATTGAAGCCATGAACAACGTAAAGTTGGGTGTTTATTTGGGCGATGTTAAACGGAATATAGTAAATTAGGTTTATGGAACCTAAAGATCTTACAGAAGAGGAGAGCCAGGTGGCCGAGCGCTTCCGAGTTATTTGCAATGAGCAAATAGAAAACTTGGAAGACAGGTTGCCTGGTGCGTCTCACTCGTTAGAAAAAAATCAAATACTTAAAGAAATAGACGCTTTGTTGGAACTAGCTGACCAAGCTAATGAGCGAGCTGTGGAATTAGTTAAGTGGTACAAACAGGAGAAAAAATGAAGAAAGCAAATAATTATCTTGTCAGGCATGAGCCGGTCTGTGGATCTAGAGGCAAGAAAACAAGCATAGGCAGAAGCAACTTAGCCACGTCTACGATGAACAAGGGCAAGCGCAGAGGCCTGAAACGATACAGGGGACAGGGAAAATGAATCTAAATTTAACTAAGAAAGATATAGATGTTCTTTTAGATGCTGGCGGCGCCTCTTTTGATGAACCACCTGATGAACTAGACCTTTTACTCTGCCCAGATGCAGAAGAGATACACAACCAATGGCAAAAAACTAAAGCAAAATTATGTAAGGCTTTAGATGAAATGGAGAAAGGTAAATGAATCTAAGCAAACCATATAAAGAGTGGCAAAAGAAATGCCCAGAAGAAAAAAATGGCATGATTAAAAAAAGGTCTATGCCTAAAAGGTGGGCAATGAAAATTAAGGCTCATAACGACAGGAAAAAAAAGGAGAAAAAACAGTGAAAACTTTTATTATCAGGGCAGAAAAAACTCAAGTGGGTTACTACACTATAAAGTGTAAATCATTAGAAGAAGCTGCGGCCCAAGCTAAATATCAAATGGAAGTTAGTCCTAAAACTGTTATTGAATTTGAGAAATGCGAAGAAATAATTTTACCAGAAAAAGTAATGGTTATAGATCAACACTACCAAGAATTTACAGGTAAGGAGAAAAAAAATGGGTAGACCAAAAAAGAAAATACAAAAAAGAGAAAAGGTATTTAACTTTATCAGCAAAGTCATAGATATAATTAAGTATAAATGGAAAACAGTTATCAAGACCGCAATAGTTGTAGCTGGCTTCTCTTTATTTATTTATGTGGTGTTCTTTTGGATTGATACAGTCCAAGAGATACGTTTTGAAATAATTTACATGTAGGGATTAGTCCGATGTCTAGGCGAGAGAAAAAATACTTATTAGCGATAGCGATTTCGTCGTTAATATACATAATGAGCGTTACAATTATTTTTTATTTATGACGCCCAAAATTCCACCGCTTAGTTTTATGGATAAAAAGAATTTTGATTTCGTTCAGAATATCTACCTCACCATGAAGGCTTTTATGCCTAAGAACACGATTATGGATCTCAGAGCGCACTGGCGAGACAACAAAAAAGCTCTGGATTTACTCAAGCGTATGGATCCTGGATTACATGACCAGCTGATCGAGGACTTTAAAGTGCGTAAAGCCGAGATAGCTGAAAAGAACTTTGGTAAAAAGGAAGAAGATCTAAGCGAAGATGTTAATGTCGTCCGGCGCAATAAAGTTACCAACAGGCCCACCCAACGCAAACGAAGATAATCCTTCTTCTAGGATCTTCTGTTTCATTTCTGGCGTGATGCGGATGATGTTGGCTTTGGCACTAGCTATTTCATCAGCGCTGTAACTTACAGGTGAATCTTGATAAAAAGTTCTTGGCGCGCCAAAAGTATCTTCTAAATCTAAATAATCTTCCTCAAACTTACCGCCGTATTTGTTGGCCAGCTTTTTCATCGCTGACGGTATTTTTTGGTCGTATAGCGACTCATAAAACTTGTTGTATTGGTCGGTATACCTTTCTTTGATGGGGTATGAACCAGAAACCGAAATAGCGTCTTTGCCTTCTTCAACCGCGTCTTTGAGGAGTTGCTTGAGAGACATCTTGTACCAGTCGTCGCCTTTGAAGGGGTAGTTGGGGACTCTTGCAGATTTAGCTTGTGCTATTTCTAATGCTGGTCTAATTACGTTGTCAAAAGGTTTAAATAAAGCAATGTCCTCTGCCATAAGAAAACCTCCAGCAGATTCACTTAGGCTACTCCAAGTGTCAAAAATTTCCCTTCTAGCATCGTTCATTCTTATCAAAGAAAATCTATCTTGAGGAGATCTCGCATAAAGTTCTTCTGCGTTGGCAATTTGGGTTTTTATGTTTTCTAGCCTACCTCTGTCTAAATTAGAGTTTTCTAGTATAGGCAATATTCTGTTTTTGAGTTTTGTAAACTCAGTGCTAATACCAGAAGACATTTTGCCTAATATAATCGTGTCGTCCATGTCTAGCTCAGGCGTGGAGTAACCATCTTTTTTGCCTTTTGTATGC
>VTLG01003570.1_pt1 | contig 26790 bp, 37 predicted proteins | sample 4694571 | NCBI WGS metagenome assembly VTLG01 (sample SAMN12604809, study PRJNA352737) | marine metagenome | biome: ENVO:00000447; feature: ENVO:00000209|ENVO:00000569|ENVO:01000036; material: ENVO:00002151; isolation source: viral sequences binned using virsorter ...
CATTATTCCTCGGCCAATGTGCCTTTTACTGCCCTGTGGTGCAGCTTCAATACCCTCAACAGTAATTACATATTTCATAAAAAATGAGTTTCATACCAGAAAATACTCCCTTCGTATCTTTGCCTACTGCCTTAAAAGGAAGGATCAGCCCACACCAGTTAGCGGTGTTATGGGTGTTGCAAAGTTACTACCCGAATATCTGGCCTAGTTATAGCACCATTTCTAAAGACGCGGGTATGTGTAGAACAAAGGTTATTCACACAGTTGAACAATTAGTTTCTCTTGGCTGGCTGCAAAAATTTAACAGGGTCGATGAAAATGGAAAAAAGACTAACGCTTACAAAGTTACAGTTTGGCACGAATGTAGAGTTCCAGTACCTTCACAAGCCAGTAGTGAACCGAGGTCTATCTCAGCAACCAGTACACCAGATGAACTAGGGCGGTGTATCTCAGCAACTAGGGGTGGTTCACCAGATGAACTTAAACTAAAACAAGTTAAACTAAAACAAAAAACTAAAAAGAAAGGATATTCTGAAAAATTTGAATCTTTTTGGAAAAAGTACCAATCTCAAAATAATAAATGTGTTTCACAATCTAAGAAACCAGCTTATAGAGAATGGGAACAATTAGATAAAAAAACACAGGAAAAATTAGAAGATGCACTAGAGGCAGATCAAAGGCTAAGAGTAAAGCTTATTAGAGACGGAAAATTTGTACCAATGTGGCCAGATTGTTTCAGATGGATAAAAAATGGACAATATGAACAGTTTTTAGAGTTGCGCGAACAAAAATCTAAGTCAAGATTAAATCCTATGCTTGCAAAGAAAGCAAGTGATCAACCCTTTTAAAATTCATGCAAAACTACAAACGATCTGCGATAGATCGAGATATTACTTTCAGGCCACCAGTACACAACTGCTACGCTTGCAATGATACTGGCATAGTTAATAATTCAGATGGATTAATTAACAATTACCTACCAGATTACGACATTACAGAATCTGGAAAGAGAGTAGCTGGCAGTGATCTAGCCATTATTTGTTATTGCGAAGCCGTCTACCCTAAATATAATGATGAGGCGCAATTAGTTGCACATGGTTTTAGAAATGGCGATGGTAATATAAGAAATAACATAGGTATTGACGTAGATAAAGATATAATTAGAGAGCTACATAATATAAGAAAAAAAGCTTGGAAAGAGACAGCCACACTAATGAGTCGACTAATCCAAAAAAACTTAAAAAGCAAAAAAACAGAATTACCTGCAGAAATGCAGCAAGTTAAAGATCAATTAGCAAATTTTACTATTAAATCATTAAATAGCTGATTTTACTCCTCCCAGATTGCTCTGTAACACCCTTGTAATTTAGTCCCTATACGTTTGTACCCTTGAAAAAACCTAAAGATTACCTTGTCTATGACCCTCTGCAAAAATGCAACTATAGAATCTTAAACGGAAAGCGGATATGGTTACAGCCAAGACCTAAAGAAGTGTACCTGTCCAAAAAAGAGCTAAAGTGTGGACAGTTACCAATCTCGCTATGACCACAACACCAGATTTACCAATATTCTCACCAGAGGATATAAAGCAATCAAGAATAATAGATTTAACCCTTTATAAAAATAATCCTAGAGTACATAGTGATATACAAATAGAAAGATTAGCTATATCTCTTCAAGAGTTTGGGTTTACTAATCCTGTATTAATTGATGACATGGGGAATGTTGTTTGCGGACATGGACGTATTGCAGCTGCTAAAAAGATTGGACTAGAGACAGTTCCTACTATTACGCTTTCCCATTTAACACCAGATCAGCGTAAAGCTTACATAATCGCAGATAATCAGCTGGCTTTAAACTCTAGTTGGGACGATGACATATTAAAACATGAACTAGAAGCGCTCATGGAAAATGGATTTGATTTATCTGTATTAGGCTGGGGCGATGATATACCTACCTTTGCTGATGATCCAGACTATGGATCACTAGAAGATTTTGACGACCCAACAAGCGAACTAGCTAATGATGTAATGAAGGCAATACAAATAGAATTTAGACCAGAAGATTATGAAGAGGCAAAAGAAGTAGTAGCAGAAGCTAGAAAAAAAGGTATCTATATAGGCCAAGAGCTAGTAAACGCGCTTAAAACATCAAGCTAATGAAGTTAACCAAAACTTCTTTAAACGGAGTTCAGTTCTTCTACAGAGAAGGCTACTCCGACATTAAGACTTTCATAGAGGTTTTATCTAATCAATCCTACCTAAAGAAAGGAATGGAAGTTCTTAATAATGAAAGCTGGCTAGATTGTGGCGGTAATGTTGGTGCTTTTTCTTTACTAGCAGCTTCTAAAGGTGCATCTGTAATTACTTATGAGCCTGACCCTTTTAATTGTGAATTGATTGAAAAAAATGCAAAACTTAATGGCTTTCAAAATGCAATAACAGTTAAACAAGCTGCTCTAGTGCATGATTTTAGAAAAGATACAACACTATCTATAGCCCAAAATGGTAATGTATGGCGCAATACCATAATGAAAAAAAAGAGTAATAAAGCTATAAAAGTACCTTGTCTTAATTTTGATGAACAAGCTGTACTAGCTGATAACTGCAAAATGGATATAGAAGGCGCTGAAATACCAATACTTACCCATACAAAAAGCGACTTTAATAAACTGGTCTATGAATGGAGTTTCGATATTGACCCAATGCTGCCAAAGATATGGAAGGTTATTGAAAAGCAAAAGCTAAAATATAAAGTTGAAGCACCATATAAAACAATCCACTACGAAGAAAGAGATATAAATATGTGGGGTGAAAGCTGGTTCCCGCCATGCATTATGGTTTATTGTTTTAAAAGATGAAACTACCTGAACTAATCCTGAAGCCTGTAACTTCTCCTTTAAAGATTGGAGATAGTGTAGGCGGTTTCGAGCCTAATATTTTTGAAAATTGCATTCTAATAGACCCAGATGGTACTCCTGTCGGTTTGTTTATAAAAACATTGCCAGACGACTTGCAGAACCTTGTGAATATAGCTGATAGAGAAATACATACTAAGCGGGTGCCTAAATCTGAAATGAAAAGGTCTAGCGGCTTGCATAATAAAAAAGCTGAAGTATTGCAATATTCAACTATTCTAGGTTCATGTCCACCAAAACCACATATGCGAAGGCCATACGCTAGTAGATCATCTGTTCATTCTGTGAAAACTGCTAATACTTTTGTTAAGGCAATGTATGCAGCTGGTATCAAATCTTTTGAAATAGTAAAAAAATATATTCCAACAGTTGCTGAAAATCATTTATTTAAAATCAAGCAAAGAATACCTGATAACTGGCGTTTCGCTAATAATTTCAGTTCTACTATCTCGAATTGCAACATATCCGCACCAGTTCACCAAGACCACGCCAATGTAAAAGGTGCTATAAATATGATAATCACAAAAAGGCGTAACAGTAAGGGAGGTAACTTACACGTTCCTGATTACAATGCCACGTTTGACCAGACCGATAACTCATTATTGGTATATCCAGCTTGGCGTAATAGGCACGGAGTTACACCAATTATTCCTACCCATCAGGGAGGATATCGAAACTCTCACGTTTGGTACGCGCTTGATTCCTTTCACAATCTAGAAAAATAGTGAAAAAAAAGAAGGCTACACAGTCAGAAAAAGATTATAGAACTTTCAAAATTGCAGCGTTTCTTGCACGTGGTGTAACGCGCTCAGAAATAATAAAATATACCGCGGCTGAGTGGGGACTAAAGCTAAGACAGACAGAGCAGTATATCCAAGACGCCCGTATCATTCTCAAGAAAGATTTTGACATCGACAGAAGGCAATTTACCGCGGACATTTTGAGCCAGCTTTCTACACTACAAAAAGAGGCTAGAAACAGCAATCAATTAAATGTAGCTTTAGGCTGTATTAACTCAATGGCTAAGATTGCACAGATCACAACATGAGCATCTTAACCAGAGAAGGATCAGTATTAGATATTGCAGGCACTAGCGGAGTTTCGATTGATATAAAACAATTATTAGAAAATATTAGAAATGATCTTCACGAACCACAAAAACAGTTTTTCGATAACAGTAATACTGAGATACTAGGCTTATCAGCTGGTTATGGTGCAGGGAAAACTAGAGCGCTTTGTGCAGTATGTGTAAAATTAGCAGCACTTAACGTAGGATTTACAGGCGCAGTAATGGAGCCTACAGGTTCATTGATTCGAGACATCTGGCAAAATGACTTTGAACAGTTCTTGGAACATTATGAAATACCCTACTCATACAGAGCTAGTCCATTACCAGAATACATATTGCACTTACCAGATGGAGATACAAAGATATTATGTAGAAGTTTTGAGAACTGGTCACGCATAATCGGTTTAAATTTGGCTTTCGTGTTGGCAGATGAAATAGATACAGTTGCCCCATCGGTGTGTGATAGAGCATTTCCAAAAATTCTAGGTAGATTAAGGTCTGGTAATGTAAGGCAGTTTTGCGCAGCAAGCACTCCTGAGGGTTTTAGATGGATGTGGAATACATTTGGATCAGAGGCAGCAAAGGAAAGAACAGACCGAAAGCTTATAAGAATGAGAACGCAAGATAATCCACACTTACCAGAAGATTTTATAGAAAGAATGCAAGCAAACTATGACCCTAGTATGCTGCAAGCTTATCTCAACGGAGAGTTTACAAACCTCACAACAGGTCAAGTTTACGACAGATTTGTAAGAGAAGATAACATTGTTACTACGATTCCAAGTATCCAGATAGAGCCATTAAGGATAGGGGTAGACTTCAATATTGGCAATATGAGCGCGGTAATAGGAATAAAATTAGGGGAAAAATTGTTAATAATCGATGAAATTGTGTCAGCACATGATACAGACGCACTTGCTCAAGAAATAATCCGTAGATATCCTTCTAATAAGATTTACGTCTACCCTGATGCTACAGGAGGCAATCGTAGTACTAATGCAGCAAAAACAGACATACAGATTCTTGAATCCTATGGCTTCACTAATCTCTCGGCCAAAAGCAATCCAGCAATCAGAGATAGAGTCTCTGCCGTACAGGGTTTGTTATGCAACGGAAAAGGGCAAGTACGTCTACAAATCAATGCCAGTTGCAAACGTATGATTGAGTGTTTAGAGTTACAGAGTTATACAGATAAAGGTGAACCAGATAAAGACGCTGGTTACGATCACATGAATGACGCACTAGGTTATTTAGTATGGAGGGAGTTTAATCCACTTTATGCTAATGCGGGCAAACGCACAGGCATTAGAATATATTAAGAACATGGTACTATTGAGGCAAAACTGTGTATAGCTCACTAAATATTTACAATCAGCCCATTACACAAGCTGCTACAACAGTTGCAAGTCCTAACGCGGCCTATCAGCGTATGGCTCAGTTTTGGGATTTAATCACAGATTTGAAAGAAGGTACATATAAGATTAGAAGCGAACATAGAAAATATTTACCACAAGAACCTAGAGAAACAGACGATAGTTATGACACTAGACTTAGCAGATCAACAGTAGTTCCATATTTGCAGCGTATCGAAAAAATGCTTTCAGGTATGCTAGTTAGAAAGCCAGTAAGACTAGATGATGTATCAGACCTAGTAAGAGAACAATTATTCGATGTAGATTTAGAAGGAAATGATCTCAATGTGTGGCTATACCAAACAGCAAGGCAAGCTATTAGTTTTGGTCATGTTGGGGTTTTAGTAGATGCTCCAAAGGCAGGGGATAAAACTAGGCCATATTGGGTTACTTATACACCGAAGGATATTTTAGGTTGGCGGTCTGAGATTATAGAGGGCGAAAGGCAGTTGACACAGCTAAGACTAATGGAGCAGGTAGTAGAACCTGATGGAAAGTACGGAGATAAAATAATAAAACAAATTAGAGTTTTGGAAAGAGGTAGATACGAAATTCACAGGAAAGATGACAAAAAGAATGAATATAGATTGTTTGATGAAGGAGAAATGAGCATCAAAGACAAGATACCCTTTGCTGTTGCTTACTCTAACAGAGTTGGCTACTACGAAAGCCGCAGCCCTTTATATGACATTGCAGAACTAAACCTTAAGCATTACCAAATACAATCAGACCTAGATAACATTTTGCACATCAGTTCTGTGCCTCTACTTGCTATTTTTGGCTATCCCAATGCAGATGAAATAACAACAGGTGCAAGTGAAGCGTTAGCTCTACCACCAGAGTCAAGAATGGAATATGTCAGCCCATCAGGTGACAGTTATGATAGCCAGTTTCAAAGACTTGCAGATATTAAAGACCAAATAAACACGCTATCACTAGCCGCTGTACTAGGACAGAAGTTAGTAGGAGAATCAGCAGAGGCCAAACAAATAGATAGATCGCAGAATGATTCGACCATGATGGTAATAGCCCAGCAAATGCAAGATTTAATAGATAATTGCTTAAGATTTCACAGCCAATATTTGAATGAAGCTAATGCGGGTAGCTCTTTTGTTAATAGAGACTTTGTTTCTTCAAGATTACAGCCACAAGAGATACAGAGTTTACTACAACTCTTTACAGCGGGAACTATCACACAAGAAACATTGCTTAACCAACTATCTGCTGGAGAAGTCTTAGGAGACGACTTTGACGTAGAAGAAGAGATTGAGGGTACACAAAGTGGTGGATTAACTGAGACAGAACCACCTGAAGAGCCAGATCCAGAGCCTGAAGTTGAGGAGGAAGCAGAGGAAGAATGATAAATGAGTATTCCAGAGGTATTCTTTAGGGAAACTATAGACGTTAACAGGTTTAGTAACGCTGTAGCCAACAAATTAGTTGCAAACTATATACAAGTAATCACAAATGCTACTGAAGAGCTAAAAAAAATAGATATTAGACAACAAAGAGCAGCAGCAGGGGTAGTTATTTCACCTCAAACTAGAAAAAGGTTAAGGGCAATCATTGCACAGTCTAAAGCTGGTATGGACAAGTGGCATAAAGGTGCTACAAGGCAGATGATAAAGGAAATAGAGGGTTTGGTAGACGTACAGGTAGGATTTATAGAAAATGAATTAAAAAAAGTAGTCAAATCAGGTAAAGTTCCCATCAACTCGGTAGCAGTGAGTCAAAGGTATGCAACTTCCTTTGTTAAGACAGATCCAACACAAATAAATATTTTTACTAGCAAAGAATTTACAGAAGATGACTTTATTAAGTTTGGTGCTGGTAAATTTCAGTTAACGGCTAGACAAGGCGCAATGATAACTTTGCCCAACGGACAAACAGTACAAAAAGCTTTTAGAGGTATTGCCACACGAAATCAGGACTTATTGGCAAGAAATATTAGAGCTGGTGTCTTTAGTGGAGAAACAACACAGCAAATAGCACGAAGATTAGCAGGTAAATTAGATTTTGACTTTGAGGGAACAGCTAAACAAGCCGCTGCCGCTGGTGGTGATGCAATAAAAGTAGCAAGCCATCAGATTCAAACTATTGTAAGGACATCTGTAAATCAGGTTACAAATCAGGCTTCTCAATCTGTTTATGCTGCAAACAAAAAAGTCACGCCAAAATACCAGTATGTTGCAACTCTAGATAGTAAAACAAGTGCTATATGTCAAAGGCTAGATGGTCAAAAGTTTGAATATAACAAGGGAGCTTTGCCCCCACAGCATTTTAATTGTAGGTCTACTACTGTACCTGTTGTTGATTTTGATGGATTACAAAAAAAATATCCTGATTTAGAAAAACCACCGATTACCAAACTTGATACTAGACCAAGTCAAACAGGCAGGGTACCACAAGGAACTCAGTATGGAGATTGGTTACTAGATGCAGATAGAGAATTACAAGTAAAAACTTTGGGTAGTGAAGGAAAAGTAAGAATATTTAAAAAATTAGCGAAAAAAGAAGGATCAGGTCATGCAGCTTTGCGTAAAATGATTAGGAATGATGGTACAGAAGTATCTCTAGAAAGATTACAAGAATTGTATGGTACGGCTAGAGTTGCAGCTCAAGCAGTAGAAACTATACCAGCAGTTGTTGCAGCTAAGACACCAACAAGTATTACTTCACCTACTATGACAACCGAAGGTGTAGATGATTGGCTTGCAAATAACAAATTAGGCGATATACAGACATTTTTAGAAGACAGTCTTGACAGCGTAGAAAAATTAGGTGGATTAACTGCAATAAATGTGAAAAAAATGCGGCAATTTATGAAAAAAGGAAAAATTGTAAGTCAGTTCAATATGCAGAATGAAAAAACATTTGAAATAGCTAGTCTAGGAGACAGATTCTTAAAAGGTAAAAATTTAAAGGCTTTCGCAGCGTCTAATGAAACTGTTGTTAAAAGATTTGATTTTATCAATAACAAACTACCAGCGAAAAGCATATCGGCAAATACTAGAGATTGGCAAGAATTATGGAATGGTAGAGGCGCTACAAGGCGTGGTTCTCATAAGGATTTATTCGAGAACAGTATAAAAAGTCTTGAAGCTGGTGGTAGTATTATGAGTCAGCCAGTAGAGTTTACAAGAAAAGTTCAAAATTATTTGTTCGGAAATGCAACTGGCGGCACTCACGGCTATACAATCTTCAACTCTGCAATGGTGCATACCAGACTAAAAAATACTGCTAGAAAGATTGGTAATATATCTGCAAGAAATATTAGAGCAAGCCTAAAAAGAACTTTAGAAACAAACTTTAAATTTAGCAAGTTTAAAGGGACTAGGTACGAAAGATACAGACAAGGTGTAGAACAAGGAATCAGAGAAGTGTGGTCTAACTCAGCACCACTAGACGGTGATGCAGATTGGTTTGTTACATTCGTACATGAAATGGGACATCAAATACACTATCAATCTGGTGCAGGTAGTCTTGGTCAACAGTTCCGTAAATTAGGTGGCATGACATATCCGACTGAATATAGTCGTAAAAATGCACTTGAACAATTTACAGAATCTTTCGTTCAATATGTTTTTAATCCAGAAGGGTTGCAAGAGAGAGCGCCACGCTTGTATAAATGGGTAGACGAAACCATAGAACAATCTCTAAAAAATTTATGACACCTTTTGAAGCGCTTGAACTGTCAGAACAGTTCCCAAAAAACAGAACTGTACCAAAACGTATTTATGACGCATTTAAAGAAGCTACTGCAACTAATAAAAAAAAGTTTGAAAATATTATAGAAGGAATGTACGTTACAGCGGTTCAAGATGAGGACTTTGAACTACTTAATAAATATTTTGGATAACTATGCCATTAAAAAAAGGTAAATCACAAAAAGCTATTTCAGCTAACATACGTCTGCTAATGAAAGAGGGCAAGACTTTAAAGCAGGCTCAAGCAATAGCTCTATCATCTGCTAAAAAACGTAAAAAGAAGTAATATAGAAAAAGCTACTACTATTGTTATGCCTTCACACTACGGATCAATGAAACCAAAAGGTAAGAAGAAAAAGAAGAAAGGAGCCAAAAAGTAATGGGATATATTTTTAAGGTACAAGGCGAAGAGGACAAAAAGCCTAAAGAAACTAAGCCTACTGCCAAAAAGAAAACTAAAAAGTGACTAGAAAGTTCCGCAAAGTACCAAAAGACAAAAAAACTGGCGTTGCAAAGGTTTACCTTAGTGGCGCTAAAAATAAAAGTGCTAAAGCGGCAGAGATCAAGCGAACAGCAGAAGCTTACAGAAAAGGAGAGTATATTGATATAAAAGCTGTTTCCAAATCACGCACTAAACAAAATGTCTCCACAAGCAAAAAGAAGAAAACCTCTAAGCGAGGCCGTAAAAAAAAGTCTTAAGAAAAAAGCAGAGGGAACAAGATTTACTTATGGACAGCTTGCGGCTGTTTATAGACGCGGTCAAGGTGCTTACTTATCTAGTGGGTCTAGGAATGTACCAATGGGCGCGTGGGCAATGGGAAGGGTCAATAGCTTTATATCTGGTAAAGGCGGTGCAAGAAAAGCAGACGCTGATTTGTTAAGGAAGAAAAAATGAGACTAACTACTAGACAAAAAAATACATTAATTAAACATCAAAAAGCGCATGGTCATACTAAAGCGCACATGGATTTTATGAAACGTAAGATGAGAGAGGGAATGTCATTTACAGAGGCGCATAGATTAGCAATGAGAAGGAAAGGCAAATGAGTGACCCTAGACTTAAGAGGTTTGGACTTGCTGGTTATAACAAACCCAAGAGAACACCATCACACCCTACAAAGTCTCACGTTGTACTAGCCAAAGAAGGGGATAAGATTAAATTAATTAGATTTGGTATGCAAGGTGCTAAGACTAAACCACCTAGAAAGGGAGAATCAGACGCAGATAAGGCTAAACGTAAAAGTTTTAAAGCTAGACACGCTAAAAATATTGCCAAAGGTAAAATGTCGGCAGCTTTTTGGGCAGATCGCACGAAGTGGAGCTAGTATTGTGAATAATTGTAAATTTTTTATTTATGGCTGACGAACCAATCAAACCAAATCCACCTGTTGATACAGCAGCGTTAATGGCAGAAGTTGAAGCACTCAGAAAAAGTAACAGAGAAATCCTAGACGATTACAAAAAAGCAAAGGAGGCGGCAAAAGCTGTACCACCAGATGTTGATGTAGATGCACTTATTGCATACAAACAAAAAAAAGAACAGGAAGAGCTAGAAGCAAAGGGCAGATATGATGAAGCTATTGCAAAGCAGGCACAACAATATCGTGATGCTGAAGAAGCTAAGAACAAAAAGATACAAGAGCTAGAAGCTAGACAGAGACAGCTTGAGGTAGAAGCACCAGCAGTAACAGCATTAGCTGATGTGGTTCACGACCCACAATATGTTTTGTCACGCATTGACAAAGACCAATTAGCTAGAGAAACAGATGGGACTGTTGTTGTAGTAGATGGCTATAACAGAACTCCTGTAAAAGAGTGGGCGATGTCTAAAATGCCAGCTTGGGTACAAAAGAATCCAAGACCGCAGGGAGGCGGGGCGACTACTACTAAAGTTCAAACAGAGTTTGTAACTAGCGGTGAAAACAATCCATTTGCTAAAGATTCTTTTAATCTGACTGAGCAAGCAAGGTTATATCGTACAGACATAAATAAATATAATATGCTCAAAAACGCAGTTAGCGGTTAGTATAGTAACAACGTGGTTGTGCTACGTCAGAGGTTGTGCCTCGAAGTAAACATATTTATTAAATTCTAATGGCGACATTACGCAGTGATTTAATAATTCCTGAGGTGTTTACTCCCTACTTAATCGAAGCTACAACTCAAACTGACAGCTTCCTACAGAGTGGGGTAGTACAACCTTTGGCAGAATTGAATCTATCCGCAGAAAGAGGCGGAGACTTTGTAAAGATACCTTTCTACAAAGCTAATTTAACTGGAGATTTTGAAGTTTTAACAGACTCAACATCATTAACACCAGCAAAGATTACAGCTGATAACCAGATTGCAGCTGTCCTACATCGTGGGCGAGCATTTAGTTCACGTGACTTAGCTGCTTTAGCAGTTGGTGGCGGTGTTGATCCAATGGCTGCTATTGCTCAGAAGATGGCGGCATACGTCAACAACCAAAAACAGAAGGATTTATATTCTTGCTTAACTGGTGCATTTGGTTCTATCAACGCAAACTCTAGTAGTTCAGCTTTGTTTGATTTAACTATCGACTCTGAATCAGGCGATAGCCCAACAGTACTTAGCCCAAGACACGTTGCTAAAGCACAAGCTTTACTAGGCGATCAAGGTGGTAAGTTAACAGCTATTGCAATGCATTCTAAGGTCTTTTACGACCTAGTTGAGAGAAATGCCATTGATCGTATCTACGACAATACAGGCGCTCCAGATACAGACGCAACAGGTGGTAGCACAGTAAGAGCATTTGAAAATCCTACTGTTAATACCTTCATGGGATTAAGAGTTATCGTTTCAGATGATATTCCCACCACAGGCAGTGGCTCATCAACAGAGTACTCTACTTTCTTCTTTACACAAGGGGCAGTAGTAACAGGGGAGCAAGCACCAATCAGAACACAAACTGATAGAGATATTCTTGCTTTAGAAGAAGCAATGGCAGTAGATCTTCATTACATCTACCACCCTGTAGGTCTTAAGTACGCAGTATCAACAGTTAATCCAAACAGAAGTGTATTGGAAACAGTTGGTTCATGGTCGAAAGTGTATGAGACAAAGAACATCGGTATTGTTCGCGCTACAAACGTAAGTAATCAGGATTAATCATGCCATCATTATTTGAAGTAACTGCTGGCTCTTTAGTCGGTACAACAAATGGCGGTACTGTAACACAGGCTACCTCCAAAGCTACAGGTGTAACTCTCAATGCTGAGAGTGGACAGATAACCATGCATGCTGCACAGCTTGACGCTGGTGTAGAAGTATCTTTCACAGTAACTAATAGCAAGATTGCAGCAACAGACGTTGTTGTAGCTTGTCATGGTTCTGCTGGTACTGCTGGTTCATATTTGGTAAATGCAAATGCAATAGCAGCTGGATCTTTCGCAGTGACAGTTTCTAATGTATCCGCTGGAAACCTAAGTGAAGCTATTGTTATCAACTTTGTTGCTCTTAAAGGTGCATCAAGCTAATGGCTATGTACGCATTTAGGCGTATGAGAGAGAGAAACGAAGCTGCCCTTAAAGCGGCTTCTCTCACTCCTACTATTGAAAAGCCAAAAACTAAACCAAAGCCCAAAAAGGTAAAACTAAATGGCGATAACTCTTGATGCTACAGTTGGCGGTGCTAACGCGAACACCTATATAACTCTTGCTGATGCTAATTCATTTATTGAGGGTTTAATCCTTAGTGATGACACTGCAGCTTGGGACGGCTCAAGCAATGATAATAAAAATCGTGCATTGTTTACAGCAGCCCAAAGAATTGATAGAGAAAAGTTTTTAGGGGCAAGGGTATCTGATACCCAAGCACTAGAGTGGCCTAGATCGGGAGTAAGGAAACCTGATACATATACCAACTTGTATGGTTTATCTTTCCCAAACAGATTAGTAGCAGATTATTACCTAGACACAGAAATACCAGATAGAGTAAAACACGCCCAAGTAATTTTGGCTGTTTACCTCAACAACAACAGGAACGGACTAGAACTAAGCGGACTAGAAGATTTTGCTTCAGTTAATATTGGTAATATAGATATAACTCCTAGATTTTATGGGGCTGTGGGCATTGATCGTATTCCGCCAATCGTTGACCACTACCTAATGGGTATTAGAATAGGTGGAAGAGCAAACTTACAAATCAAGAGGTCATGAAAATGGGCTACGGCTACGAATATCCAGCGGCAATCATTATCACCGATACAGCTGCCCATACTGGCAGATTTGGCAAAGTGCATTGTCTTACAGATGCAAGTGCAACATTTGTTGCAGAAAACATAACAGAAAATGGATCGGCTACCATTAATGGCATCACTATGAAAGCTTCTTCAGAAGTTTGTGGGGTTATTACAAGTATCACTCTTGCTAGTGGTCAGGTTATCGCTTATTTCTTATGAGTCTTGCAAAAGCATTAAAAAAAGCAGCTAGTGCATCATTAAAAAAACTTGGCGGTGATGTAACTATTAGAAGAGTGACAACAGGTTCATATAACACTACAACAGGGGCAATAACTGAATCTACATCTGATACAACTATTAAAGGCGTGTTAAGTAATGTAACAAGATCACAAGTGAATGATTTGATCGAATCACAAGATAAACAGCTTACTATATCTGCTGGTGATATTACTTTTGCACCGACTACGAAAGACAGAGTTGTAATTAGTAGCGTGGAGTTTAAAATAATTCAAGTTTTAACAAACGAACAAAATAACACAGCAGTTAGTTTTGATCTTATTTTGAGGTAAAAATGGCAAGAAAAATTAGGCTAGATCAAATAGACGATGTAATGAGTGAAGCGGTATCTTCTCTTGTCGCAGCAACTACACTTGAATGGACAGCAAGAGTCAAATTAGCAACACCTGTTGATACAGGAAGATTAAGAGCAAACTGGCAAACAAGTATAAAAAAATTTGAGGGTACAGTTTTTAATAATGTCTCATACGCAGAGCCTGTTTGTTTCGGTGTAAACTTACCACCTTCATGGGGCAAAAAATATAGAACAAGACAAAATACTGTTGCTGGTTTTCCAGCACTTATCGGTAAAGAACTTGAAATTTATGCGAGAAAACAATATGAAATCATCAAAAGGACTATCTGATGGCTGCAATAGATTTAAATACAGTTAGATCAACCATTGAGGGCAGATTAGCTACAGAACTAGCCAGCAGCCCCGCCATTCCTGTTGTTTTTAGTAATATGAGCTTTGACTCTACAACTGAAGATAGCTTTGTACAATGCATTACAAGTTTCGGTCAAAGTGAATATCTGACTCAGGGTGATTCTAGTTCAGCTACGAATAATGTAGTCGGTCTTATAATTTTAAATGTTTTTACTGAAGAAAATATTGGGTCAGGGTCAAATTTAACTATTTGCAAACGTCTTAGGGACTTATACAATAGAATTACTGTTTCTAATGTAATTTTTGACGCACCATCTATAGCAGAGGTTGTTACTTCAAGTCCTGAAGGAAAATTTCAAACACAGATGAGAATTACATTTAACATTTACGAGGATCTTTAATGGAAATTACCGAAGCTATGCTTGATGTTATCGAAGCTGTAAAAGGCAGAAGAGAACCACAATATTGGGACAATCAATGCAGACGATACATGGAAAAACAAGAATTAAGTAAAAAAGCTGTAAAAAAACAAGAAAAGAGTTAATATATTTATAAATCTTTCTTTTATTTGTTATGGCAAAGGTAAAAGGTGATGTTGGTCAAGTCAAATTTGATGATGGTGGCTCATCTGTAAACCCTGTTCTTGGTACTACTAGCTGGTCTATGTCTATCACAAAAGACATTCAAGAAATAACTGCTCAAGGTGATACTTTTAAAGCCTTCACTGGTGGTTTGATTGAGGGTGAAGGTACAGCAGAACTTCTATATGATGATTCAGCATCTGGTGAAACAGCAACTTTTGTTGATGGTGTTTTAACTACAGGTGATGCTGGTACAGCATCTTTTGAATTATTCCCAGACAGTTCAAGTGCTACAAAGAAAATTTCTTTTAATGGAATTATCACAAACTTCGAGCAAAGTTCATCTTTAGGTGATCCAAATTCAATCACTATAACCTTTAAACCAACTGGAACTATTACTTCCGCAATCTAATTAAGTAAAAAACTTCGCATTTTTTTATGGCAAATCAAAGAACCGCAGACCTACTAATTGGTGCTTTCAAAGATGAGATGTCTACTCGCAGAAAGTATGAATTAGTTACACCTAATGGAACAAAAATAGATTTATATTTTCCACCTATTACTAGATTTGACAGGCAAAAAGCACAGCAATTAGCTGGTACAGATGAGGCTTTACTTGTTTCTACTCAGCTACTTTGTAAAATGGCTCAAAAAGAAGATGGCTCACAAGCTTTTGATATGTCAGATGCTCCAATACTACAAAGATCATTACCAGAAAAAGTATTAAATGATCTTGAATTATTTTTATTTAATATTGAATTAGATATAGATACAGCAAAAAAAGGATAAAAGGGGATAATTGGCTTAGTTTTGAATTTTTCCTAGCAACAGAACTTGGTAAAACAATAAATGAACTTAGAACTTCTATTACAGAAGAAGAGTTAATATATTGGGCTGCTTATTATGAAAATAAAATTGAACAAGAAAAGAAAGCGCAACAACGACAAAAACACAATTAGAGGTAATATATAATAAAGGCTTTTTTTAATTTGTGGCACAGGCTAATGTAAAACTAATAGTTGATGCCAGTAATGCGCAAAGAGCATTAAGAGGTGTACAAAAACAAACTAACCAGTTACAGCAAAGTTTTGGTGGATTGAGAACTGCTATTGCTGGCATAGGTTTTACATTATTAGCTAAACAGACAATATCAACAACTTCCAATTTTCAGGCTTTACAAATAAGAATGAAAGTTTTGACCTCTGAATTTAATGAATTTGCAGGGGCGCAAGAGTTAGTAAGAAAAGCACAGGACAAATTCAATCTGTCAATAGTAGAGGCAACAAAAGGCATTACAGATATTTTTGCAAGATTAAGACCTCTAGGCATTTCTTTAAAAGATATTGAAACTGTATTCATGGGTTTCAATACTATTGCTAAAGAAGCAGGTTTAAACGCAACGGAAGCAAGCGCGGCATTTACTCAGCTTGCACAGGGTTTAGGTTCTGGGCGCTTACAAGGAGATGAATTTAGAAGTATAGCGGAACAAGTACCACAACTATTAAAGGCGATCTCAGACGAAACTGGTATAGCTACAGGTAAATTAAAAGACTTTGCTTCTAAAGGCTTGTTAACTACAGATGTAATTTTAAGAGCATTGGCAAAATCAGCAGATGAAGGCGCAGATAAAATTGAAAAAATTATGGCAGAATCACCCGCAGAAACATTCAAAGAATTTAGCAATGCTGTTCTTGAACTTCAATTAACTTTAGGTTCTAAATTATTACCAGCAGTTTTGAATGTAACTAAAGCGTTATCAAGTTTGGTCAAAGGAATAACTAGATTTATAGATAGTGAAGGAGGAAAAGTTACGCTGGCATTTATTGGTATAGCTGCCGCAATAAAAGGAATAACAGTCGTTTCAACAGCTTTAATGGTAAAAATTGCAGCTTTAAAAGCTAATTTCCTTGCAATGTCAATGGCTTCAGCTGTCGCAAGTGGTAATTTATCAACGACTACAACAATGGCCTTTGCTACTGCGGGTGGATTTACTAAAGCTGCTGCCGCTGCTACTGCTTTTAAATTAGCGTTGGCAAAAACTGGTATTGGTTTGGCAGTTGTCGGTCTTGGAATGTTAGTAACAAAATTATTAGAGGCCAGAAATGCACAGATGGACTTTAACGACCTTGTGAATGAAGGCACTACAGCAATGATTAATCAAGCTATTGCGACAAGAAAGAAAGAAATAGATGAATTAAAAGAATCAATAAAAGATGTAAATCCGTTGATGGATGCTTTAAATCAAAGTGCAATTGCTAATCCATTTGGACTAATGACAAGAGGTACAGAAAAAATACAAAAAGATATTGAAAAAATACAGGAAGAAATTACAGAACTTGAAGGAGGTTTACCAAATGCAGAGGCTAGAGAATTAGCAATAGAATTTGAAAGAGTTAAAAAAAGTCTTGTAGATAAAAATAAAGAATTAGAAAAAATAATAGAGAGATCAAAAATTGAAACTGAAGAAGGCAAAAAACAGTTCGATTTGGAAACAAGAAGAGCAGAACTTATTGAAAAATTTGGAGAGGAAAAAGCAGCAATTATTTTAAAAGAAGAAGAACTTAATAGAAAATTAGAAAAAGGTGTAGAAGTACTTAAAAAACAAGAAGCATTAGCAAAAAAACTTGATGAAGAGTTTAAAAAAATAGGACAGGCTATTTCTGAAGGTGTTACAGATGCTCTGACAGACGCGGTTATGGGTACTAAATCTTTAGCTCAAGCCGCTAGAGCTTTGTTAAATGACATAGCTCGATCTCTAATAAGACTTGGAATTAATCAATTTATTGGTGGTCTTTTTAACTTTGGTAATGTTCCTAGTGTTGGAGATTCAGTGCCTCTGGTAACAGATACAAATTTAAGTAATACTTTTGTTCCTAGTTTAAGCGGGGCGGGCTTTGCAAATGGTGGTAGGCCACCTGTAGGTCAGGCCTCACTTGTTGGAGAAAAAGGCGCTGAATTATTTGTTCCTAGTAGAGCAGGTACTATTATTCCTAACAATAAATTAGGTGGTGTTACTAATAATATTGTTGTTAACGTAAATATGGAAGGAGGTGTTGATGCACAGGGTGGAGAAGAGGAAGGTAGACAACTAGGAAGGCTAATTGCAGTTGCTGTACAATCTGAAATAATACAACAAAAAAGAGCAGGGGGATTATTAGCATAATGGCAACTTTTCCAGACATTAAACCCGCCTATGGGTCTAGAAAAAATAATGCACCAGTTAATAGGGTTATACAATTCGCAGATGGTTTTGAACAAAGAATTGTCTTTGGTTTAGCTCAAAATCAAAACCCAAAAGTTTTTTCTTTTACTTGGAATGTCAGTGAGACTGAAGCAGATACTATTGAAACTTTTTTAGACGCAAGAGCAAATGACCAAGCTAGTTTTGATTACACACCAGCGGGCGAAAGTTCATCAATGAAATTTGTTTGCCAAAAATGGTCAAAAACTATTACCTACAATAACAGGGCTTCAATAAATGCCACATTCCGAGAGGTGTTTGAACCATGAGTACAGCCCCAATAATTACAGATTTACAAAAAATTAATCCATCTGCGATTATTGAACTTTTCACTTTAGAAACAACTGTTGCTTTACATGGCTCTGCTCAAACCTACAGATTTCATAATGGAACAAGTTTAAATAATAATGGAAATATAGTCTGGGCTGGCAATACTTATATAAAACTTCCAATCATTGCAGAGGGTTTTGCTTTTCAACGCGGCCAAATTCCTAGACCTACTTTGACAGTTAGTAATGCACTAGGAACAATCACAGCTATTTTGTTAAATGTTAATCAGGTAACAACAGGAAATGATTTAACAGGAGCTAATGTTACTAGAATCAGAACTTTGGCACGTTATCTAGATGCTGTTAATTTTCCTATAACAACAACCAGTACAACGACTACAACAACAATTGCCGACCCTGCTGATGCTGAATCAGTTACTTACACAGTCACTGTGGCAAATGTAGGCGGCATAAATATATTTCTAATAAATGGTGTCAATAATCCTGTTATAACAATGAAAAGAGGCTCAACTTATATTTTCAATCAATCTCATAGCTCAAATGTTGGACACCCTTTAAGAATAAAATCTGATGCTGGAGGGCAACAATCTACAACAAATGCTGGAACATTAGGGACAGATGCCACTGTAACCTACCAACCAGCATATCCAGATGCACCAAATGATTTGAGATACTACTGCACAGTTCATGGTAATGCCATGGGTAATACGATTACTATGAATAATCCAAATACAACAACTTCAGAAGTAACTACAAGTTCTACAACTCAAACTAATACCTTAGGGACTCCAGACCCCACCGCTGAATTTCCAAGAGAAATCTACAAAATTGACAGAAAAGCTACAGAAAATAGAGAGATAGTCCAATTTGAACTTGCTGCTCCTTTTGATCTTGCTGGGATAAGAGCGCCAAAACGTCTTTGTACTAGAGATAATTTTCCTAGTATTGGTACTTTTATTGCATGAACTGGAAAGATGCTGCACTTGCTCACGCGAAAGAACAAGACCCTAAAGAATCTTGTGGCCTTTTATTAAATATCAAAGGTAAAGAAAGATATTTTCCTTGTAGAAATTTGTCAATGACTGCTCATCAATGTTTTATTCTTGACCCAGAGGATTATGTAAAGGCTGATAACACAGGAGATATTATTGCTGTAATACATAGTCACCCAATTACACCGCCAGTAGCAAGTCAATCTGATAAAGTAGCTTGCGAGCAAAGCGGTTTAAAATGGCACATAGTGAATCCTAAAACTGAGAAATGGGGTTATCTAGAGCCAACAGGATATAAAGCGCCACTACTCGGCAGAGAGTGGGCTTGGGCGGTTACAGATTGCTATACATTAGTAAGAGATTGGTACAAAGAAAAATTGAATATTGAATTGATTGATTGGGTAAGACCTACGACTCTTGAAGATTTTAATGAAAATCCTATGTTTGAAAAGTGTGCAGAAGAAACAGGTTTTAGAGAATTGGAACCAGATGAAAAGCTAGTTAATGGTGATTTATTATTTATGTCAATTTTGTCTAATAACTTAAATCATGTCGCTATTTTTCTAGACGGTGAGATTTTGCATCATTTAACAGATAGACTAAGTTGCATAGAGCCATATTCAGAATGGTTGCTAAAATGCACAGGAAAGAGGTTACGTTATGTTGCGTAAAATTAAACTTTATGGAGAATTAGCAAATTTTTGTGGTCATAAAGAGTTTGAGGTTAAGGCTGATACTTTAAGTCATGCAATCAGTTTTTTAGTTAATAATTTTGTTGGTATAGAACAATACATGAGTCCAAAATATTACCAAGTAAAAGTTGGGAATTACGCTATAGATGAAACAGAAATCCAACTTCCAATAGGCCAACAAGATATACATTTTGTTCCTGTTATACAAGGTGCTGGCGGTGGTGTAGGAAAAGTACTTTTAGGGGCTGCTTTAATCGCGGGTGCATTCGCTTTTTCTCCTTTAACTTTAGGCTCTTTTACAGCAAAAGGAGTAGCAGCAGGGGCAACTGCATTTGGTAAAATAGGATTTTTAGCCAAAGCTTCATTTGGTATTGGTGCTGGTCTAGTGCTTTCTGGTGTAAGTGATATGCTTTTTCCTTTACCTAAATTACCAGAGTTTTCTAGCGAACAAGACCCTAGAATATCTTTTGCCTTTAGTGGGACACAAAATACTTCTAGGGCTGGTACTCCTGTTCCCATTTGTTATGGTGAAATTATAACTGGCTCAGTTGTCATCAGTGGAGCTGTAGACACTCAACAAGTTAAAGCATGACTAAAAAAATTATACGAGGGTCTGGGGGAGGCTCTCCACCAGCACCACCGCAACCTACAAGAACGCCAGATACGCTGCACAGCAGGCAGTTTGCTACATTTTTAGACCTAGTTTCTGAGGGAGAGATAGAGGGTTTTGCAACAGCATCTAAAGAAGGTAGAACAAAAGGTACAACTGCTTATAATAATGCTGCTCTTAAAGATGTAATTCTTAATGATACACCTGTTTTGAAAGCTACAGCTGATTCTACAAATCCAGTAGCAACAGATTTTAATTTTCAAGATGTAACTTTTAACCCTAGATTTGGAACTTCAAGCCAAACCAAAGTTGAAGGTATTGAAAGTAGCTCTTCTGTTACAGCGGTAGGAACTACAGTAACAACTTCTTCACCAGTTACACGACAAATTACAAATACAGATGTTGATGCAGCAAACATCACAATTACATTCCCACAAATACAAAAAGCTACAGATAAAGGAGATTTACTTGGTTCTACTGTCCAGTTAAAAATTTCTGTTCAATATAATTCTGGTGGTTTTACAGATTTGATTAATGATACGATAACTGGAAGAACCGCTGACGCGTACCAAAGAGATTACAGAGTCGAACTGACAGGTGCTTTTCCTGTAGATATTAGGGTTTCAAGAATTACAGCTGATAGCACAGATACATCTTTATTAGATGCTTTTGAATGGACAAGTTTAGGAGAAATAATTGACGATGCAAACACTTACGCAAATAGTGCTTATGCAGCAATAAGATTAGACTCGATGCAGTTTAGTTCTATACCGTCAAGAAAGTATAGAATCAGAGGAGTAAAAGTAAGGATACCAGCAGCGGGTGCAAATGGCTCTGGTACACCTACTGTTGATGCTACAACTGGCCGCATAATTTACCCAGACGGCTACATATTCAATGGCACACTCTCAGCAGCGACTTGGTGCAGCTGTCCAGCAATGATATTACTTGATCTTCTCACTAACACTCGTTATGGATTTGGCGATCACATTACAGATAGTTCTCTTGATTTATTTTCTTTCGTTACTGCAAGCAAATTTGCTAATACTTTAGTAGATGATGGATTAGGTGGTCAGGAGGCTAGATTTTCATGCAACGTAAATTTACAAGGTTCTGGAGAGGCATTTGATTTAATCAATGAGTTAGCTGGTGTAATGCGCTGTATGCCAATATGGTCTGCTGGTAGTATTTCTCTCAAACAAGATAGTCCAGCAACTGCTTCTTATCTTTTTAATCTTAGTAATATAACAAGTGATGGTTTTTCATATTCTGGTAGCAGTTTAAAACAACGTCATAGTGTGGTTTCTGTTTCTTATTTCAACATGGATACGCAAGAAATAGATTTTGAAGTTGTTGAAGATGCAAACTTAATAAGTAAATTAGGCTCGAGCATAAAACAAGTAAAAGCTTTTGCTTGTACATCTAGGGGGCAGGCTGCCAGATTGGGTCGGGCTATACTCTTCAGTGAAGCAAATGAAACTGAAGTCTGTACTTTCACAACATCTATTGATAGCGGTGTTGTAGTTAGACCAGCATCAATAATAGAAATAGCTGACCCTGTTAGGAGTGGACTTAGAAGAGGAGGAAGGATTGCTTCTGTTACGTCAACAACTGTTATAACTGTTGATGATTCAACAAATACAAGTTTGCCAAGCACTAACAATGCAAAATTATCTGTAATAATGCCAGATGGAAGTGTAGAAACGAGAGACATAAGTTCTGTTTCAGGCGCAACTATTACTGTTGCAAATGCATTTTCTCAAACACCAAATATTAATACAAACTGGTTAATAGCTGACGACACAGTACAACCCCAACTTTTTAGAGTAATAAATGTTGAAGAAATAGATGAAATAAACTACGCAATAACGGCTTTATCTTATGTAAACGAAAAATACGCATTCATTGAAGATGGTTCTAGCTTACCTACTAGAACAGTATCAATTTTAAATGAATTAAAAGATGCACCAGCTGCATTACAGGCAGAGGAAAAAATTGTAGAGATTAATAACTCTGCTGTTTCTAAACTTATCGTTAGTTGGCAGCCTATCGTTGGAGTCACACAATATCAGGTAAATTATAGGTTTAATAACGGTAACTTTGTTTCTACAACAGTTTCTTCTCCTGATTTTGAGATTTTTAACACCGATATAGGAACTTATGATTTTCAAGTATTTAGCTATAACACAGCTTTACAAACAAGTGCCACATCTGCTGATCTGACCTTTAATGCTGTTGGAAAAACTGCCTTACCGTCAAATGTTACTGGCTTATCAGCTGAGCCAATCAACGAAAAATTAGTAAGATTACGCTGGAATATTTCAACAGATATTGACGTTACCCATGGTGGTCGAGTGTTTGTGAGACATAGTCCACTAACAGACGGTAGCGGTACCTTTTCTAATAGTACTGACTTAATACAAGCTTTAGCTGGTAATACCACATCTGCGGAGGTACCTTATCTAGAAGGTGAATATATTTTAAAATTTCAAGATGATGGCGGTAGATTCTGCGCTGGAGAAACAAGTGTAATTCTTGAATTACCAGATAACCAAGCTCCACTTGTTACACAAACTAGAAGAGAAGATTTAGATAGTCCTAAATTTCAAGGAACAAAAACAAATTGTGCTTTTGACGCTACAACTAATACTTTAAATTTAATTGGTGGTGGCAGTTTTGATGATATTACAGATTTTGATGCTGTTGGTTCTTTAGACGATTTTGGTGGAATTGTACCTGAAGGCACTTATGATTTTGGTGGAACTGCTGGAGGAGATACTTTAGATTTAGGTGGTGTATTTAGTCTTGACCTTAAACGTCATTTTTTAACAGAGGGCTTTTACCCATCAGATTTATTTGATTCGAGAGGTTTGATTGATAGTATTTCAGACTTTGATGGAGTTACAGCCACAGATGTTAATGCGGAAATGCTTGTTCGAGTTACACAAGATAATCCATCTGGATCTCCTACTTACTCTGATTTTCAAACTTTTGCCAACGGAACTTATAAAGGTAGAGGCTTTCAGTTTAGAGCAAAACTTACAAGTAACGATGTCGCACAGGATATAAAAGTTTCTCAGTTAGGTTATACAGCGTCTTTACAGAGAAGAACAGAACAAGGTAATCTAACAGCAAGCGGAGCAGGAGCTAAAGCTATTACCTTTACCCATCCGTTTTTTGTTGGTACTTCTTCCTTGCTTGGAGCAAATACTAATTTACCCTCTATTGGTATCAATGCTCAAAATATGGCATCAGGAGATTATTTTGAAGTAAGTAGTGTAACTGGAACAGGTTTTACTGTTCACTTCAAAAATTCATCAAATGCTTCGATTGATAGAAATTTTACCTATCAGGCTGTCGGATTTGGTAAAGGAGGGTAGAATATGCACAAGGTAGTTTTCTAAATGGCACAAGTTTCAGATTACAGTATTGCTAATGGTACAGGTGCGGCTGTCAGAACTGACCTAAATAATGTTTTTGCTGCTATACAAAGTTTGAATAGTGGGTCAGCAGACCCTAGTGGCACACAAGTAGCTTTCCAGTTATCAGTTAATACAACATCAAATTTATTAAAACTTAGAAATGCAGCTAATAATGGCTATATAACAATAGGAAATGTAACACAGACAAATTTAGGTTTAGCTGCTCTTGCTGGCTCTACATTCACTGGAGCAGTCATTCATAATTACACAACAGCTTTAAGGATTCCTGTTGGAACTACTGCTCAAAGATCTGGTTCACCAGCTACAGGAGACTTGAGATTTAACAGTACTTTAGGTTCTGCTGAAATATATAATGGTTCTGCCTTTGCTGCTGTGGGAGGCGGTGCTGGAGCTACAGGGGGAGGAAGTGATGAGGTATTTTTTGAGTCAGATCAAACAGTAACAACTTCTTATACTCTAACTTCAAATAAACACGCACATACAGTTAGCCCTACAATAAATTCGGGTGTAACTGTAACTGTGCCATCTGGTGCAATCCTTGTTATTCTTTAATTATGGCTTTAAACATTAACGGCACTACTGGTATTTCTGGAGTTGATGGGTCAGCTTCCGCACCAGCGTTGACAGGAACAGATAGTAATACAGGAATAAATTTTGCATCTGATACTGTAAATATTAATACAGGTGGATCGACTAAAGCAACAGTTAAATCTGATGGTTGCTTGGCAGTAGGTACTACAACGTCTGCTGGACTTTTGAATGTACAAGGTACGTCTTATTTTGGAAGTGATAGTAATGCAAAAATATATGCTTTAAGCTCTGGTTCAGAGGGAAGAATTGGTGTGGGTGGTATTTCTTCAGTAACGAATATTCCATTAACTTTTTATACAGCAGATGGTGGTTCAAACAATGAGCGTATGCGTCTTGGAACTGATGGTTTTTTAGGAATAAATATTACAAGTGAAGTTACTACTGGAGGTGGTGCTTGTTTTAGTCCTAAAGATGCTGGCCGTCAAGTATTATTTTTAGGTTGCAATACGAGTGGCACAAAAACATTAATACAGTTTCAAACTTCGCAGGGTTCAGCAGGTGCTATTAAGACCTCAGGTTCTACCACTTCTTATAATACAAGTTCTGACTATAGATTAAAAGAAAATGTTACTTCAATATCTGATGGAATTACAAGATTAAAAACATTAAAACCATATAGATTTAATTTTAAATCTGATGCAAGTACAACACTTGATGGATTTTTAGCACATGAAGTAACAGCCGTACCAGAAGCTGTAACAGGTGCAAAAGATGAAGTTGTAACTCAAGAAATGATTGATTGTAAAGAGTATGCAGAAGGAACTTTAAACGATCCAATTTATCAAGGCATAGACCAAAGTAAAATTGTTCCTTTACTTACTGCTGCATTACAGGAAGCTGTTGCTAAAATTGAAGTATTGGAAACTAAAGTTGCTGCTTTGGAGGCTGGATAAATGACCGCAAAAATTAAATTAAACGCAGCATCAGGTGGTGGGTCTTTCAGCTTACAAGCACCATCATCATCTAGTAATAATAGGGTAATGACCTTGCCTGATACGGCAGATGGAACTATATTAACAACAACAAACCCAAAGTCTGGAAATATTATTCAAGTTCAACAGACAGTAGGAACTGGTACATATTCAACAAATAGTCAAACTTATGGTGATGTTATAACTTGTGCAATCACACCAGCATCTACTTCAAACAAAATTATTTGTATTTATAAGATTGGCCTTTCTACAGCAAATGGAGGATATTCTGGTGCAGCACGTTTAGTTAGAGATTCAACTGCAATATATGTTGGGGATGCTGCTGGTAATAGAATACAAGCATCTAGTCATTTTGTGGCAGATAGTGATGGTATTGGTCAAGTTAAAATACATGACCAAACTGGAACTTTTATGGATTCTCCAAGCACTACATCTGCAATTACTTATAGATTACAATTTAGATCAGATTATTCTGGTACTTATGTTTATGCTGGTCAATCTAAACAAGATAGTGACTACACTTATAGAGGAAGAGTTCCAACAAGTCTATTACTTATGGAGGTGGTAGCATAATGGCATTAGATCACGATGCTATTTACAAAGCATACGCTGGAATAGTTGTCAGAATAAGTGATGACACAGGTGCATTTGATAAAGATGGTAATTCTGTAACTTTAGATCAAAGCAAAATAGATGCTGCAAGAACAGAATTAAATACAGAAGCGGCAAAAGTAAAATACAAAACTGATAGAACAACTGATGGTTCTACAATTTACGATACAATCGGAAATCAATTAGATATGTTGTATGCCGATATGCTCGCTGGTAAATTAGATACAACTGGAACGTGGGCAACCCACATCAAAGCGGTTAAAGACGCTAACCCAAAACCTAGTTAATTATGTCAACGATCAAGGTTCAAAACATACAGCACACAGGAAGTAGCACAAATGCTATTGCTCTTGCATCTGATGGAACGTGTACTGCCAATATTACAAACAGAACTAATAAAAATTTGATAATCAACGGAGCTATGCAAGTGGCTCAACGTGGTACGTCATCTACACTTGCTGGTTATTATACTGTTGATAGATTTAAATTTGAAACTGGTGGAGTAGACGAAAATTGTACACAAGCACAAGTTGATGTTGCAAGTGGAACTACACCAT
>VTLG01005289.1_pt1 | contig 26789 bp, 33 predicted proteins | sample 4694571 | NCBI WGS metagenome assembly VTLG01 (sample SAMN12604809, study PRJNA352737) | marine metagenome | biome: ENVO:00000447; feature: ENVO:00000209|ENVO:00000569|ENVO:01000036; material: ENVO:00002151; isolation source: viral sequences binned using virsorter ...
GCGATTGTGTTATTTTTTCCAGAACATTTACTGTATTGTTTTCCACCATAATAACCTTCAGAAGCACGATTCTCAACAAAAGAATAAACCTCAAAAGGAATATTTACTTTCTTACAGAATTGAACAATATTGAATAGTTGTTTGATAGTTGGAAGTAACTCATTATGCATTGAGCCAGACCAATCAACGAACATCATTAATCCATGATTTTTACCATCAGGAACTACTGAAACTTTTTTGAAAAGATCTTCATTAAATTTATAAGTATGAAGTTTTGCTGTATCAAGAACACCAGTTTTAGAAGTTGTTGAACGAGCATATGCTGATGCAGATTTTTTCATTTCAAATTCTTTAACAAGAAAATTAACTTCTTTTTTAGAAGATAACTTATACTCATTTAATTCTTGAGTATACTTGTCAATTAATTTTTGATCTTGAGCAGGACTATTCAAACTATATGTAAAAACTACTTTATCTTTTAGTTTTGTTTTAGCATAATTCATATCATCTACAAGTTGATCATTGGAAGTAATATAACTTTCCCAATCACATTCTGGAGGATTGATTGTTGACCATGTATCTTTAGAAAGTAATTTCTTTTGATTACGATTAAATGATGATTGAGTGCTGACTTCCATATCATCTTCCTCTTCCTCAGCATCAAAAAGATCATCATCTTCATCTAGATCATTCTCTAATGAATCCCAAGGTTGTTTCGGATCGATTGTTAGTTGATCAGGTGTTTCTTCAATCTGATCTTCATCTTTTTCTTTTTCTGATTCTTTTTCTGGAGATGCTGGTACAGTTTGGTCAGCATTTTGTAATCTACCTGTACTGTTTAATTCAACATCAGGTAATTTTATATCTGTTTCTTTCTTAGTCTTATGCAATTGCATAAACTCATGTATCTCTCTTGCAATTTTACAAACTTCAGCAAATGTAGTTGCAGTACGAGTTAGTTCTATAAACTTTTTTTCTTCTTCTTTAAAAGGAATTACACAGGACACATCAGCAATACCAATTTTGAAATATAAATTTATTCTATCAATTAAATTAAATTCTCTAAGATCTTTACCAGCAATTTCAAAGAAATCTTTTTTGATTAGTTCTTTATAACCACTAGCAAATGATTTGATAAGGCCTGGATATGTAGATTTGATCATTCTTTCGATACGAGCATCCTCTACAACGTTTACATATGAAGTAGGAATATCAGAATCGATCATTTCGTTTGGTGTATAAAGAGCATGACCAACTTCATGTCCTACAAGCATATCATATACATTTTCTGATGCTTCCCAAACAGGCAGAGTCAAAACCCTGTTCACAACATCAAACGATGCTGTTTCTACATTGGCATGTTCTACTACTAGATTTTCTGTAGCAAGTAGTTTTGCGAGATTGGTTTTAACCCCTTGATTCATAAGTCCTCTTGTTTATATGGCTATTATAACGCCACCAAAGCGCTTAGTCAATGGGTTGATTGATTAGTATATCTTATATGTTTTGCACTTTACTAAAGTTTTTCACCTTATCAAACTTTAATACCCTATCAAATTTATCGTGTAGCACTTCACTTTTATGTGATATAACAAAAATATTTGTGTCTGGTTGTCCACCTTGAATGATTCTTAAAAACTCATCAGTACCAGATACATCAAGTGATGAATCAAATACCTCATCTAATATTAATAAATTTGTATTTGTTGAGTTTTTCATTTTAGCTATTGATCTCCATGTAAACATTAAAGCTAAATCAATTCTCATTTTTTCGCCTTCACTGAAAGATGAATATGTAAAATCATCTCTATATCTAGATTTAATACTTTCATTAAATTCTTCATCTAATGTAAAGTTAACATAAAAATCTAAATCTTTCAGATATTTATTAATTAATTGATTCATAACAGGTAGATACTTTTTAATGATATGACCTTTAATACCTGTATCTTTTAGTAAACTTGTAACTAAAGCATAGTTTTCATTTTTCTTTTTGAGATCTTTATTTCTTTTATGAAGTGTAATACCTCTAGTAGCTATCTCTGTTAATTTCTTTTTTTCACAATCAATATCATTTGTATTGCTTTGTAGATCAACAATTTCTCCTTGTATTTCTCTGATAATATTACTGTTCTTTCTCATTTCATTTAACTTTGATTTTACTTCAAAGTTATAAGAGGATACCTCAGCATTATTGTCTGCAATTTTTTGTAGATCTTTATTCAATACTGTGATCTCATCATCTAAGTCTTGTAAGTAATCTTCAGAAGCATCTATTGTTTTTTGATTTTCTTCAATATGAAACTTCTTTAATTCTTTTGTAATTGATTGAGTACACTTTGGACATTCATCATGTGTTTCAAAAAATGTTTTTTCTTTTTCTGTTCTCTTTATTAAATTTGTATTTGTAGTAATTTTTTTCTCAACTGCTTTGATATCCTTTAGTATTTTTGCGTTATCTAAATCTGTAAAGGTTTCTATTTTTTCTTGTAAATCATTAATGACTTTTTCTAGATCTATATTTTTTCCTTCAAATTTAGTAATTGTTTTTTGTTTCTGCTCTACAGTTTTCATAGCAGTCTTTTCCATTCTTTTCAAATGGTCTTGTTGCATTTCTGCTTTTTCTTTTAAGAAGTCAACTTCTTTACTATTATCTTTATATTCTTCTGCAGCAACCTTAACTCGATCTCTTAACAACACATTCATTGTAGAAAAAATACGAATGTCTAAAAGATCTTCTATAATTTCTCTGCGATTTGGAGCAGACAGTTGCATAAAAGGCACAAAAGAAGCACTACCTAAAATTACAATTTGAGTAAATGATTTATAATTTAATTTTAAAATATTTTGTTCGAGATGTTTTTGTTGATCATTGACATGAGAGTCTTGATTTTGCATTTTGCCATTACACCAAATCTCAAATAGACTTGGTTTCATTCCTCGAATAACTTTATATTTATTTCTACCTATACTAAATGATACTTCTACAACACAATCTTTTTCATTGATACTATTGACTAGTTGTGATTTATTAATTTTTCTAAAAGACTTATTAAATAAAGCAAATATTATAGCTTCTATAATTGTACTTTTTCCAGCACCATTTTGACCTACAATCAATGTAGTATCATGGTCTGAAATATTGATTCTGATTGGAGTATTACCTGATGCAAGGAAATTTTTATAACTTATCTGTTCAAATAAAATCATGCTTTTCGCTAGTGGGGATTACAAAGTCATCTGAGGATATTATGGCATAATTATACCCAAAGTTTTCACATGCTGCAATAGCTTGTTTTGTTTCTATTTCATATACGCTCATGTTAGGGCAACCATTTGCTTCCAACATCATAACATATCTTTCTGCATCGTCTTGCTCTTCAAAAATCTGGAGAATCCTAGTACCATCTTTTTTTTCGACAGCATAGGCTCCATCATTCGCTTTGTCTTTTATAGTGAGAATAAACATTACTGTACCTCACAGGCTTCTAAGTAAATGGACTTCATAATGCTCTTCAATTCTGGTTTGTCAAGCTTATCATCCATTTGTTCTATATACTTATTTAGAATTGTTAAGGTATCTTCGTGTTCCACACCTCCAACTTCTTCTTGATCCATGACAGTATCGTCAATAATTTTGAGATCATGAATACCACTATCATACAACTTTTCTATAATTCTGTCAAGCCATATTGAATTATTTTTATTAACTACGATTAACTTTACAAAACAATCTTTATATTCTGCTGGATTAAAATTATTTTTATTCCATGTATCCTCATCATAAAATATCTTTTTAAAAATAGTATATGGATTTTGAATAAACTTTAAAGCTAAAGTAGAAGGTTCAAACAAATGAAATCCTCTTCTAGAACCACAGTCATTCCAAAACATCTCATAAGGATTACCAAGATATTTTACATTTCCTTTTTCAGATGGAAAATGAAAATGTCCAGAATATACTTTTTTAAATTTAGCAAAAGATCTTCGATCCCATCCACCACCTTCAAAGTAATGGCCTGGAATTGCAGCAAAACCATTCAGTTCTAAATGTCCACAAACTACTTCTGAATCTGTATTGTCTAAATGTTTTCTGACATGATCTTCATTCTCAGGATTAATCCAAGGAAGCATTGTAAACTTTCTTCCTTCTATCTCTACATCAGTTACTTCATCATAAGTATGAATATTATCAAAACTATCTAAGAGTAAATCTGGTGTGTTTACTTTATTTGTGTTTTTATAATATGCTGTATGATTTCCAACCAACATATGAATTTCAATACCCATATCAGCAAGCACTTGAAAGTATCTGGTCTTCATTCTATGCCAAGAATTTAAGTCCATACTTTTTCTATTATCAAAGGTATCACCTAAATCTATGATAGTTTTAATCTTATGTTTTTTTAACGTAGGAAAAAATACATTATCATAGAATTTCATGAAAAACTCCCAGAAAGCCTGAGAGTTTTTTCTACCATCTAAGTGCTGATCTGTAATCAGTGCTATTGTCATAACGTAATAGTTCCATCATTTGTAGTTATAGTGATATCATCACTACCCATACCTGATGAGATTATACCACCTTCACCTATCGTGAATGTAGTAGGAGGTTTTTCTTCAGTTGTAATTACTACAGGCATCGATGGTGTATGATCTTTCATACCATCATGATTTCCATCGTGAGGAAGTTTACCGAAAGCAAGATATTCAACAGCTTGAATAGACCCTTCAAGTCTTTCCAATTCACTGTTGTACTTCAACCACTCTTCGTGTGCTTGTCTTACTTTTTCCTGTTTTTCTTCTAGTTGTATAACTCTTTTTGTAAAGCGTTGTAACAACTGTTCATAATTTTCTGTTGGTTTCATAACAGTTTCCTCTGGTTCTAAGTTTCCGTGTTTCATCGATTACGAATTTCTAATGTTTCCTTGATACTATTCATATCCGAAGCATTGTACCCAACTGCACTAGAGTCAGCACTAAAGACTTCATCAAATCCAGATTTTTCCAACAATTTATTTTTAATATCCAACTGCTTCTTTTCTTTTTGAATACGTCTTAAGAAGGCGTAGTAAATGATTTGGGTAAAATAAGCAAATGGATTAGTAGATTTTGATGGATCAAAATTATCGATATATTGTAAGCAGTTTTCTATACCATCACAAATCATATCATCTTTAAACATGTAGTTAACAAAGTTTGGACGATAAGATAGATGTGTAGCAATTTTGAGGAAACACTCACCAATATAATCAGGCACTTTTGGATGAGGTTTACCCTCTTCCGCAGCTGTATGAACCTCCTTACGATAAATGACTAGAGCTTCTAGAAACTCTTTGTTATTCACATAATGTTCCTTTTTCTTAGCCATATATTTTTAGGTTGTCTAAAGTATATTATACTATAAAAATGAGTTTGGTGCAAGTGTGGCCACTTGACAAACTTACAAAAGTTATTTAGAATAACTCTGTCAAGGGTTCAGAGATAATTTAGCTATTTGATTTATATATTTTTTCTAGACTAGCTCTAGTGGTTTCAACACTTCCTAAATTTCCGTCCTCTTTTTCAAGAGCGACTTTGTTAGAATGTGGATGAATACCGTTATAATACTTTTTAAGTGTTGTTTTATATAACCTTCCAATTCTATCTTCACATTCTGAAACAGCATAAACTTTGTCGTGCGTCAAAAAACAGATTTCATCCTTTGAAAATTTCATCCAAGGGATAAGATCTACTTTGAACATGTCTCCATGTGGTGTTGTTATTACATGTGATTTTACAAGGAATGGGCTATCAATTATATACCCGCCAACTTCTTCGTCTACTAAAATTTTGCCAATAAGTTCCTCTCCACCTATAAGTTTCACCATTCCTGTAAATTCTTGTTTTGGTTCTTCTTTATTCATTTTTCCGAAAATTAACTGGAATAATTTCATAATTAAATTTTTCTTGAGAATAAATTTTTATTCTCTCGATCAAATGGTTTAATGTATAATTTTTTTTATCTCCGTCACTGAAATCATCTGCGATATCATAAAGTGTAGCATTTGTTTTTTGATTTCCTTTTCTTAGAACCCTACCTATTGATTGTAAATTCCTAATTCTAGATTTAGAAGGCGATGCAAATATTACATTATGAAGATTTTTAATGTTAATTCCAGTTGAGAAGGTGCCGTAAGAGGCAACAATAATGGCATCAGATTCTTTCTCCGTAATGTATCGAACGTATTCACGTTCCTCTGCAGCTACACCACCAAAAATAAAGAAAACCTTACGATCAGTAGATGTATTACTATTTATCAAATTGTAAAGAGGCTCCCCATGTTTTTCAACTCTTGCAAAAAGTATCAATGTGTTACCAGTTTGATTGACAGCAAGATTCCGAATAAAATTATTTCTCTTCTCTAAAGAACAGATATGTTCTATCTCATCATTATATGTGTCAAAAATTTGTTTGTGATGCTGTAGTAATAGAATGTTTATTTTTAATGTAGATAAGTATCCTTTATCAATCAAACTCTTTGTTTTTACTACCTTATCTACTGTACCAAACAGTCCTTCAAGAACTAATTTATTTACATTTTCACCATCTAATGTACCTGTAAAACCGATTCGATGTTTACAGTTATGTAACTTTGTCATGATACTGGTAAGAGATTTTGCTTTAAATAGATGAGCTTCATCTCCTATTACACAATCAAATCTTTCAAACCATTTCTTTGGTAGTTTGTATATTGACTGCCAAGTTGTTACTACCACTGGTTTTGTTGATATTTTATCTTCACCAGAATATATCTTATGACAGTAATCTTTAGCACTCCATCCATATTCTTTGAAATCTCCGACCAACTGTTCTACTAAAGATGTGGTAGGCACTACAATTAAAACTTGTGATCCACTATCAACAAACCATCTTACAATTGCATATATCATTAAAGACTTACCAGATGCAGTCGGTGACAGTAGTAACTTACGATTCCATCTTAGCGCTTTATAAATTGCTGCAAGTTGATAATCTCTCACCTGCAAAGGTATGTTTAAACTTTTAACAAAATCATGAATTGCTAAAGGTGTAATTGTTTTATTCTTTTCATTTGGTAAACCATAGTCTTCATCTTCTACATCAATATATTCATATCCTCGATTATCTAACCAGTCAGTCAAGTAACTATACAGTCCACAATAAATTCTACCGTGAGCAGGACTGAACAATTTAATCTTTCCATCCCATATTTTCTTTTTGTATTGAGGCATGAACTTAGCGCCAGGCACATCAAAACTAAAATATTCGGATAACTCATATTTGATATGAGTCTCACAATCCACCGAAAGATATACTTCGTTCTTTTTCTGGATTTTGACCTGTGACATCAGATACTACCTTGCATGAATTTTTGCCATTCAATGCTATTCTTAATCTGGAAGGTTCTATTGTTGATCTGTTGGATAATTTTTTCCAGTAAGAAAATCATCTCCTCATAGTAATTTATACGAGTTACTACGTTTTGTATTTCTTTATCAGATTCTATGTACATCGGAACATCTTGTTTCAATACCTTTAGATCAAAAGGTTGTTCCCGATATACAGACTCATCTGCTTTACCAGTATAATATTCAAACTTTTCTCGAATTAAAAGTTTGTATTCTTGTTCTTTTCTAATCTTTAAACATCTAACATCACTTAGATAATTTAAATACTTAGAATGAAGTTGAGGAATCTTTGTTGATTCATTATCTAAAAGATCATTATCAATGCGGCTATCATCAGCCCATTGGGCCTTGATATCATCAAGTTGTATCATAAAAAATTAATTCAAAATTTGATCAAATGGTGTAATCCAGTCTTCTTGTGAGTTTTGTACAGTAATAACATCCATACTTCTTGCTTGTAATTTAGCAATCAATTGGTCGTATGATGCTTGAACAGTTTGCATAGTCATACTACCAGAGGTATCAATAAATATCGCTATTTTAGATCCATCAGGTAAACTATCTAGGCCACATATAGTATACCAATCTGAAGCATTTGAAACCAAACCACCATCACGATTGACATTGATAGGCCCAAAAGTTTTTCCTGTATGATTTTTACCAACATAGGAAGTATCATTAATTGTAATAGCTGGTGTAGATGCAACTGTATTATTATTGCTAGCATCTCTAACTTCTACAATTACTTGTTCAGTTCCTTCTGTTCTACCATCTCTTAATACAGGTATATTAATAGTTGCAGCATTACTATTAACTGTAAATGTATAGTAAGTATTTTCAAAATCTCCCCCAGATGCACCATAAGTTATTGTACTGCTACCAGACGCAACAGGATATGCTCTAAATGTAGTGCCATCTGCAACATCTGTTGTAGTTACATTGATAATAATATTTGATGTAGAAGTTGTAGATTCGTTTATTGTTGTTGCTACTGGAGTTAAAGTAATCGTAAATGGTTTATCACTTATCACAGTGTTCATTGTCGCAACGATAGTTCCATAAGTACTACCTACTTTGATGTCCATTTGAAGAGTTTCATTACTTTCAACTCTATAATCTTGAGTAATTGTAATTGTAAATGATGCTGTATTACTATTGATTGTAAAACTTCCTGATGATGGAGTCGCATCACTCGATCTATTATGACGATAATATAATGTTGTACCATCTGGAACGCCAGTTGTATTGACGGTATAAGTTACAGTATTACCTTCAATGATCGTTGTTGCACCAGAAACACTATATGTTGCAGCAGAAGTATCTGCTACTGCAATACTTTGAGATGTTGCTAAAGTTGTTGAACCTGAGTAAAGTTGTATTTGAAAATTTTCAGCACCTTCACCGACAGATATATCGTTTGATAAAGTTCTTGTTATTGTTCCAGTATTACTGTTTATTGTAACAGATCCAGTTTGAGTACTATCAGTAAAATCATTAGAGTCTGTAGTTCCAACCGTTCTCCAACTTACGCTTGTGTTATCTGTAACGTTTGTAGTTGTGACTGTAAAAGTAACTGTATCTCCTTCATTTGCCGATGTAGTATTAGCAGAAATTGCATATGTAGGACTGACTTGTGTTTGAACTAAAGTACCTCCAAGTCCTACAACTTTAAATTTTGAAGCACCAACTGTAGTAACACTATCTAAAGCTTTACCAGTCCATTTACCATCACTATCAAAATAAAGAGTAGTTGTAGAACTTGTACCATTTTTAATTTTAATTTTATCATTTGATGTAGCAGGAAAATAATAATATTCACCTTCAATTAAACTACCAGTCAAATCTACAGTTTCATCATAATCCCACAAAACTATATTTACAGGTTGATCTGGTTTAATACTTGAAATACCAGAAGAAGATGTTAAAAATACTTTTACCATTCCCATACAATCTTTTACTATATGGTTGGAACCAAAAGCACCTTTATATGTTTTTAACCAGTTTTTAAAACTGTCTTTGTTTGTTGAGGTTATCTTACTCATGGCACCGCTGTAAATTTGTTTCCATTTGCATCACCTGTACTAACAAGATAATTATACATTGCTTGATTTCCTTTTTTCAAATTTGATGCAGAAATTCTTGTCTCAAATTTTGTAGTTTCATAAGCATCTAAGTTTGTAGCGCCAGGTACACCACCTTTTGATATTCTTATTATTTTACCAGCATTTTCTAATATAAGAATTGGAACTACTGTAATAACAAAAACTGTATTTGCTGGTGACATATCTAACAATGCTCCAACAGAATTAGCAGTTTGTTGGTCTGTATAAGCTTCAACTTTATTAAGAAAAGGATCAGTTGATTGGATAGAACCACCTCTACCAAATCCATAATTTTCTGCAAAAACAAATTCATTAGTAGTTGTGTCTACATATGGAACTGTAGTTGTATCACCTCTATTTAATAAAGTCAAGAACCATGTCCAATCAGCTTCACTCTCTCCTGATTTATTTGGTGTACTGCTTGGAATATAATCTTTAAAATCAGATCCCATTGGTGCTCCTGTAGTAGGGTGAGCATTCAAATAACCAGCAAAGTTTTGTTGCACATTATCAGGAGGTCTCCATTTGTATGGATCTGATGCAGTTCCTTCAGCGCCAGGAGCATTTCCTAGACTAAAGTTACCATATGCTTGTCTTAAATTAGGAAGAAACCACCCATTAATCATTAGATCAGCAGCAACAAAAATTGCTTGAGTTATTTCTAATGTTCTGTCTAAGCTTGCTTCTCTTGATATTAAAGGTTCTCCGAGTTGACTATCAGCCCAAGCATCCATTTTTTCTAACCAATCTTTTACTAGATCTAAGTGTGTACCAAGAGCAGTTGCAAAATTATTTGATCTATTTCCATCACTAAAAGTATCTCCAGCATTTGCTTGTTCAGTACCACTCATAGCATTAAATATTGCACCTAATAATGTATGTGCTTCCGAGTCATTAGCAAGAACCCAATTCATTGCTCCTATAGCACCTGAGTGTATCATACTTATATTGTTCAACCATCCACCTGATTTTTGATTTGCTTGTGGTGTACCACTCTGAGTTCCAGAACCAGATACAACTCCACAAGTTCCTTGAAAACCACCAAATAATATTTGTGGATTAGTTTGACCACCTATTAAATTTATTGCAGCATTAAAATAATTTCTAAATGTAGGCCAATGAGTATATCCTTGTCCTCCTAATGTTGTAAACTGCGAAGCATCAGTTGGAGCTTTTACTGCATATGCAACCTGTACGTCAATGGTAGTGCTTGTACCCATTAAATTATATACTGTTATCCAAACTTTATCAGTTGTATTCCACCACTCTGCATTTGTAGGATATACATCTCCATTTCCATCTGTATCAAATGCACCTCTAGGAAAATCAACCCAACATTGTTGTACAAATCCTATTTCTCCAATATAATCTGAGATACTCATTTTAAGTCTACCAGAAGTTCCATCTTTTGTTCTACAATAAGGACCTAGATACCAATTAGCATTTACCTGATGTTGATAAAAACTTCTAAATGGTGCTGGATATAAATTGGTTCCACCATAAGACCAACCACTACTGTTGGTTCCAATGTTTCCTGTCACTGGAGCATATTTTGTAAAGAAAAAGCCTGGGTGTACAGGTCCTACTTCAATTGGTGAATTATGTTCTGCCATGTTTTATTTATATGTCGATTGTAGATGAATCAGTTTCTTCCAAGAATGTTGGAGGAGTTCTATGAGTGACTATAGCATCACCACCATAACCTGTATGTCTAGGATTTAAAAGATAGAAAGTTCGATTAGGCCAATTAGTTCTAAATGTAGTCCATCTTGTTTCCATAGTTGTAACGCTTTGACTATCAGACTCATCAATTATTGCAATACATGTTCTATCCGCACTTGTCGGCATTATGTTTTCTGGAACACTAATTGTAGTTGAAGCAGTAGATGTACTACCATCAAAACCTGTTGCAGTAATTGTATATGTAATACTACCGCCTGGTGCTGCAGCTTTTACTGTGGCATACGGAATAGTTTTTGTTCCATTGTCTAGAGGTACAGTTCCTACTCCATTATCAATTGTCAAGAATCTTGCATTAGTTGATGTGTATGTCAAAATTAAATCTGTACCAGATGAAAGTGAACCGCTTACATTATTTGCAAGTGTTACAGTTTCATCTTCTACTGGACGAAGTGTAGATTTACTTAGATCTACTATATCATAAATGGTATATTTAAAAACTGCGTCAGCAGAAAAATATTCTGTATCTGTATATGTACTATCAAAACTTAGACCACCGATACTAACTGGAAATAAGTCTTTAAATTTAACTTCAAATTTATGTTTAAAATTAGAATCTAAGATAAACAAACTTCCGTCAGAGTAAGACATCTCATCATAATCTTCTCCTGTTAGATATGTTTCTCTATCTTGACCTGAGGCTGGATGACCTAATCCACGAATCCAATTATGTAATGATGTATAATTTTTTAACTTCTCGTCTACTAAAAATCTTATTTGTAAATCATCAAAATTTATTTCATCGCCTGGTTGTGGAATATAGTTAAATCTAGTAGCTTGCATTGCAGTCGCTAAATTCATGCCTGGAACATTTACGGACTGACAGAAAAAAGCAACGTTTGGAAGTTTTTGTAATTGAAATTGGAATCCAATCCCCGACAGAAAATTCTGCGGACTATTCGGATTAGATACAAAATTAGCTGACATTGAACTTTTTTAACTATTTAGACAAAAAAAGAGACCCTTGTGGGTCTCTTTAGAAATATGTAACCTGATTTACATTAGGTTAAGAACTCTTGTACGTCTGTAGTATACGTTATCATTTGCAGTTAAAGCACCACTTCTTTGAGTAGTTCCACCAGCAAATGGGTTTGATACCATTCCGTAACGAGTCTTAAATCCGATTTTTGGTTGGAATGTGTCCTGACCAATCGCTCTCACCATTTGGAGAGGAACGTAAGGGCAATAGAAAAGTCCAGCATCATATGCACTAGAACCTTTGTAACCCATAACGTAGTAATGATCATCTGCTATGTTTGCAGAATATGGATCAACATAAACCTTGATACGTCCGTTAAGAACACCAGCAAAGGTTGACTCTGTATCGTCTGGAACTCCGTTTGTAGAAAGAGCTGGAGTGTAATCTAATACACCTGCCATATTAAGAGCACTAGCAACGTCAGCAGAACAGACGATGAAGTTACCCTTTCCTCTACGAGTCTCATGGCCGATTGCGTTTGCATCTCGTTCGATCTGGTAGATAAGTCCTTTGAACTTCTCAACTGACCAACGACCATTACTGTCAACGTCTAAGTCGAATGAACCACTGTTTGCAACGTTTGACTGAGCACCAGGCTTAGCAACAACGTAGATAGTTCTAACAACTTCTCTGTTGATTTCAGCAAGAACCTCTGTTGAGAGGATGTTCGCAAGTTCAGTCTCAGCATCAAGACCATGAATTGCTTTCAAGTCTTGAGCAAGTTCTAAACTGTACTCAGCTTTTAGCGCACGTGCTTTTGCTTCAACTGTTACTTTCTCGATAGAGAATGACATCTCTCTGAAAGCACCTGTGTTATCTCCAAGTCCTTCAAGAGTTGCTGTGTTCATACCACCTGTAGCAGCGTATGCGCCAGGAGATGCAGCGTTAAGAACTGATGGGTTTGTTGCAGTTGTACCAGCAGCTGCTGAGTAAGCACCACCACCAGCAGAGAAACCAGATGGAACTTCATCATAGAAAGTTTCATTGGTAAACACGTTAGGTGTTGCACCGTTACCATCTCTGTCTGTACCACGATGAGCACGCATTGCGAATATAAGTCCAGTAGGACCACTCATTGGTTGTACACCAGCGATGTCATATGCCATCAACTTAGGCATAGATCTTCTTATCAATGAGATAAGAACAGGGTCAAAACCAGCAACAGGACCTGCACCAGCAGCAGAACCACTGAATCCACCTGTACCAGCTGAGTTTGTAGGATCTTCATAAAGAACTGCACGCTCTTCACGAAGGAATTTTTCTTGGTTTTCTAATAGAATAGCTGTAACCGCTTTTCTATGATTATCTTTTACATCTTCAAGACCATTGTGCTCCAATATGGGCTTCCACTTTTCTTGAAGTTTTTCCGAATTGTACATGTTAAGTGTAACTCCGTAAGTTAGTTTAATTGTTTGGAATCTTTATTATTTAGAAGGAAACTTATTTCCAACGATCAATTGCTGCCGCATATGCGGACATAGGACCGTTTAGAGGTTGGTCTTCCTTTTGTTCTTCTGCCAGATCTTCACTCTGCGTGACAGGCTTCTTAGGGAAATAACTCTCCTTAAGAGTACCTAGTTTTTCACGATAAGATTCTTCACTATCAAACTCTACACTCTCAACTAAGGAGTTAAACTTCTCTTTCTGTGTTTGAGCAAGACCTTCGGACACTTCACTTACAATTCCATTTTTAATATACTGTCCAAGTGCTTTGTTTAGCTCAACATTTTTCTCGATCTGTTCATTGAGTTTAGTTTCCATTTCATCAATCTGTTCTGTCATTCCTTCTAGAACATCATATTTATCGTCTGGGATATCAATGTAATTTTCAGCAAAGAGGTTCCTCAATCCAGTGATGAACTCCTCTGTGATTTCATTGCGAAGACCCGAATCAATGGCGAGTTGGTTCTCTTTAACCCACTGTTCGGCAACATAATCTAAATGAGCGTCTACTCTTGCTTCCACTGATTCCTTTACGGACTCAACTTCTTTTGCAAGTTTTTCTTCGTAGTCACTCTCAAACTTTTCGACTTGCTCAACGACTTTTGCTTTTACAGCGGCTTCAAAAATCGTAGCAGCCTTTTTCTGGAACTCTTCACTGAGTTCTTCACCTTGTAGAAGTGCGTCAACATCTTGAGATACGTCAATTGAAATCTCATCTGCGACTTCTTCTTCCTCGACCTCTTCGGCAACCTTACCAGATGCTTTAGAAGGTTTTGCCTTAATAGACTTATCTCCTTCAAATGTAGCAGCAGCGGCAGCTTTTTTACCGATTGACTTAGGATCGTCAGGTACAACTACTGGCCCGCCGAGATCGTCAGCGCTACCAGATTGGCCTGGAGTAGGATCGGTCAATTTCTTTGGAGCTTTGTCACCCGCTTCTGCGTTAGCAGTAATTGGATTTGACTCCTCAATTTGTTCTTTTTCTTTTGCATCAACAGCCATTTGGAAAATCCTCTTTGGAAAGTTTGTATTTTCTAATAATATTTATTAAAATTTTAGGTTACGGAGTAGTGATTCAAACGCTTTTAGTTTTTTCTCCGTTAATTGATCAACATTTGCGTTGTCAATTTCTCTTTTTGCGGTGGCAATATCTGATTCTCTCCAAGAACCACTATTCCATATCCAATCTTTACCCTCCATAATACCTTCAACGAAGGCGTCAGGTGCAGATGGGTCCGCAACAATATCAGCGGCGGTAGCTAACATGAAGTCATCTTTGACAACATTCATATCACCTCTCCTTTCAATTGAACCTAGACCTCTGGATGATACACCAAGTTTTACTCCTTCATCTAGAAGGTTCTTAGCAATCTTACCCATAGGAGTTTCAAGGATTTTCGCTTTACCGATAAAGTTATTACCCTCTTGTCTCAAGGAAACAATTTTATGTGATACTCTGTCTAGGTTAATTTGTGGGCCATCAGGATGACCTAATTCTCCTAGAGCTCTACCTTTTGAAACGTAACTCTCATTATAAGTATCAACCTCACGCTGTAAAGTATCTATTGGGTACATTCTTCCATTGCGATTTTTTATTTCGCCTTGAAGAAATACTCCCTCAATAAAATGACTTGTTTTACCATTGTTATCTTCGGTTAAAAAATTAACCTCAACAATTTCTTCAGCTATCAGTTTCATGTTCTGTTTCGTCTGTGTTTACAGTTTCACTCGGTTCAGATTCATCACTTTGACTATCATCAACTTGAACAATGGGCTCTACCTTATCATAAGCATCCACATCGGGTTGCTCTTGATCAGGACCATTGAACATGGTTTTTGCAATCTGAGCTTTTCTCGCAGTAATATATTCAGCACTCTTGCCATATAGTGCATTATATATTTTTTCGTTAGCGTTATGATGATCTTTATTTAAAATATCCGCAACGATTGGATCATTTGGTTGAGTAACTTCAGGTTCCATACTAAAAATATCATGTGTTACAACTATTATTTATCAGATATCGCCTTTACCGTAATCGCCTGGGGATATCATAGAGGAAAATGCGGAGTCTAAATCTCCACCGTTTCCACCATTTCCACCTTCTTCTGGAGGCATTTCTCCACCTTCACCGCCCATGGCATCCATTGCTGCCATTGGATCTTGGATGATTCCCATCTCTTTTTCCTTCTCTACTTGCTGATCTATTTCTTCAATCTCATCCTCAGTTTGTTTAAGAATTTGTCTCCGCACATAATCAACAGAGAAATATTTACCAAGGAAAGGTTCCACCATATTGACTGCATTTAATCTTTCAGTCAACATTTCAGTTTCTTTTAGTTCTGTGAAATGATTGTCAAAGATATAATCGTACTGAATATCTTCTTTCATTTCCTCCCAATCGTCAGGAGAAACAATACCTTTCAAGATAAGTTGTGTTTTCAACATATCATGAAAAAGCTCTGAGAAACGCTTACGCAATCTACCTACAAATTTTGCAAACTTAAGTTCATCCCTAGTAATCTCATTTGTTCTACCGATAGTAAATGAGGATTCCTGTTCTAATCTTGATAGTGGAATGTTTAATGACTTATATAATTTCTTTTGAAAATATTTAACGTCCTCTAATTCTCCAAGATTTTGTCCGCCTGGGAGTGTAGTAATCTCAGTTCCACGACCACCTTCTCTACGAGGCAACCAGAAATCTTCTAACATACTCATATGTTTTCTGTCATCTCTAATTTCACCAGTAGATGAATCGTAAACAAGTTTGTTTCTATAACGACCCATGACTTCACGGAGATATTGTTCCGCTTTCATCTTCGGTAAGTTACCTACATCAATGTAAAATATTCTACGTTCTGGAGCTCTTGATATTCTGTAAATAACAAGAGAGTCTTCAATCATACGAAGTTGATTGACTGATTTAATCGCTTTGTGTAAGAACGATAAAACCATGTTACGGTTATGATCTTGTATACCTGATGGTACATATGAAATTGCATCATCAGCAATTTTAATTGCATTAGCATCACTTCCTTTATATCCTCTAGGAAAATAAAGATAGTAATCAACTGTTTCACCGTAGTCTAATTTCATACCAGTGGGTATGGACACTCCAGCATCTTTCTTATCTTTTTTAACTTCTCTTACTTTTTTAATTTTAAGTGCATCAATATATCTTAATTCTTTGATACCTTCCTCTGGTTTATCAAAGTCAATTAGTTTATGATAAAAAATTCTACCATCAATATACCATCTACGGAATATCTGATGAGCTCTCTTATCAAAATCTAGAAGTCTAATTATATGTTTAAATTCTTCTCTAATTTTTTTCTTGATCTTATCACTAACTTGTAGATTTGATAATTCTACATCTACAGGAGCATAGTCTAGATCACTACTGATTGATTCGTTTATAATATCATCAATTGCAGTATCCGTTTCTGGATGTAATGCAATTTCTCTATATTTACGAATAAATTCAAATTCGTTATTATGTCTACCAACGCCATCTAGGTCTAAGTACTGACCAAAATAGGCACCAGCGGCTACTGCCGAGGTGCCATCATCACTATCAGGAGGAGCAGGAGAATATACTTTCCCCTTTTTTGTCCTCTCTTTTATACTGAATCCAAATAGTTCTGCCATATTAAAGAGGGATTATCTTTCTATTCAATCCTATTTATCAGGCTTCCAAAGACGACTTTGTAACCTCGAAGTAATTATACTGAAAATCAACAGTAAATTCTTCAATCTGATCATTAGATTCATATGAAAGATCAATCGCTGAGAGTGAAGAAGGCCATGCATCGTAGAAACGATATGCACGAACTACATCCAATCCGTCAACGCCAGGAGCTTCTATATTAGATGGTGTCTTACTTGGTTTCTGTCCGTCACGACTGAGTTGATAAACAGTCATATCTCTACAATATGACTCTCCACCATCTGCTCCGTAACCGAGTTGACCAACGTTTTCTGTATGTGCGTTAATACCTCTAGACCATTTTTCAAATGCCTTTCTGATATTGAACTCACCGTCATTGATGACTGTTACTGACCAAGGTTCAAATGTCCTATCTCCAGCAACTTTCAACATACGTCCTCTATAAGGAACTTCGATTACTCCAAGACTTGAAGCAGGAATCTGTGCGGTTTTGACCATAAATTCCGCAGTCTCGGTAGCAGTCTTACTCGAATCTGTTCCGATATCAACTATCCCTTGTAATGAAGGGAAGTTAAGACGAACTAGAAACAGATTGGGGCGGGCGCCGCCCTTCACTAGTTTCGATTTAAATTCTGAAATACCTTTTGCCATGGTTTTTTATACCTCTGTGTGTTTTTTATAAAGATTAACCAATTAATTCATTGAAAGAAACACCTGTTCTTGTAGCAACGAAGGTAATAGTAATGAAGTTAATCGAGCGTGCGGGCTTGATGTAAATCTCAGCTTGAAATTCATTGCGATCAATGACATCAGCGGTGTTGTTGCTGTCATCACAGACAACTAAGAAATCGTAGATACCTCTTCGACCTTGTACATTCCTCAAATATGGATCAACAGCTCCTTTAAATGCGGATCTGGTGAGTTCATCATTAATCTCAAAGAGTTGGAATTTTGAGAATCTTGCGATGTTCTTTTCGAGTTCGATGAATAAACGGCGAACGTTAATTCTATCGAAAGCAGATGGAGATGAAAGTCCAGTCTTATCACCGAATAGTACCACCCCTTGGCCAGGGAATGCTACAACAGGATTAACCCTTGCGGTAAATAATCTATCTCTTTCAGCCTTTCTAGGTGAGTAAGCAAGTTTAGCTGCATTTCTCAAGTTACCTCTGTTATATCCAGCAGGAGAGAACCAAGTCTCTGAATTGATTGTCGAACTAATACATAGTCCAGCAGTATCTGCTGCACATGGAACGTAACGGTAAGTATCATTGTACTTATCATAAAGGTACTTATAACCTGAGTCAAAGACTGCATAACTTGAACTTGAAACTGTGTTAAAGAAATCTACAATGTTATCAGTCTTCTTAGTAGAAGTACTTGAATTAATAACATCAGATCTTCTTGGTGAAAGAACTGTAATACAGTCTCTTCTTGATTCTGAAATAGCAATTAGTTTTGCTGCAACAGTTCCAGTAATCATGCCTGGCACTAAGAAGTCTATATCACCAAATTCTTCTGGATCACTTACTAAATCATAACTTGATTCTACAGCACTATTAATTGTAGCAGAAGAACCAGCCCAATCGTAATCAGCACCCTTATCAAGTGTTTGACTTACAATTTTATTGAACAGTGGGAATACACTACTTGAAGCATTATCTCCGATTGAGGCACCAGATGCAGAACCAGCAGAACTATCAACAGCAGTGATGTCAGCGGCTTGAGCCAATGAATCTTCACCACCGTAAATGTAATTAGACTTAAGTTCTAGAACTTTTCTCCAGTATGAAACAACACCTTCTGTACTTTTAGCATCTTTTGCTTTAGATACAAATGTGAATGTTTCAATTAATGTGCCTGGATTTCCAGTTACATTTCCTAGTGAATCAATTAATGCGATATGAAACTCGTCAAACTTACCACCACGAGCTTTTGTATATGGTGAAGTGCCTGGTTGAGGAGCAATTGAAACCCATTTCTTACCAGTGTCATACTCTACTGTAGAGTAAACATCGTTACTTTGTAACTCAGTGATAGTTCCAATTACAGTACCACCAGAACTTTTTAAAGATCCAGATCCAGCAAATCTTTTTGTAGTGTCCTCTAAAGTAATTTGAATAATTGTAGCTGCACCAGAACCAGTTATTGAATAAACGTTTCCAGCAGCAACATTATCTACTTTTACATAGTCTCCTACGGATGGAGCAGAACCAGTTACATTTACTTTAATTTGTTGGTGAGCACCAACGTCAACCATTACAACTTTGATACCGTTGTGGAATGTTCCAGCATATTTAGCTGCAAATACCCATGCAGTAGTAGTTGCATAATTTTCTTCGTAGTCAGACTGATTATTAATCAGAATACCAGTATCCGTAGTTCCGTCAGTATCTACATTAGCAGTTCTTAGACTTAAGTCTGAACCAGAAGCAGGTTCTCCTCCAGCAGGTCTAATTATTGCTGCGATACCACCGTACTGTATAACAGTTGCAGCTGCAAACCAAGATTCATAATTATAATTATCAGGACCTCCGAAGATATCCACTAATTCTCTTTCGCTGCTTATATAAGTTACCTCGTCTGTAGGTCCCTTCTGTGCTGCGATAGCTATAACACCAATATTTTGGTCAGCTACATTAATGGTTGCTGTTAAATCAACCTCTTTAATGCTTACGCCAGGTGAAGCAAACGCCATGTTTTATTACCTCTATGAGATTTATTTCTCCTTATTATTTATTGATTACTAACTTTCAAACGGGGAAACAGCACGTGAACATACTACCAGTCTGGATAGTCTGCTAAATATGGAGGTAAAGGTCTAGGTCTATTTTTCTTTCTACTTGATACTATTCTTCTAACTGTACATAACTTACATTCATAAGAATATGCTGATGCAAATGGTTTTCTATTTTTACGAGTTAAATAAAAATCTTCAATTAAATTTTTTTTCTCTCCACAAACTCTACATTTTCTTTCTTTAAAAAGTAAATGTTCCAGTTCAAATTCTGTATCAAGATCCATTACTTATAATTCCACATGTATGAGTCATCATATTCAACTCCACCACCTTTCTGTCCATACTCATCTAGTTTCCAAATATCACCTGTTTCTTTTTCTATAAACGTATCTTCTTCTAATCCATCTGAAATAAATCCAAAAGGAGCCATATCTTCTTCTATTGATTCTCTTTGATCTTCAAAAATTCTTTTTCTAACATCATCAGAAGTCATCTCTTTAAAATAATCTGATACACACAACCAAGCAAAGATAACAAGACACATAGCGAGATCATCATTACATCCTTCTTCTGCTTCAAATGATTGTTTCTTTTGAATGAATGTTGTAAGTTCTGCAATAATATCATAATCAGGTATTAATAATTTATCATCTTCTATCAGTGCTTTAAGATTAGAACATCCTGTTTTTTTGACAGTGGATGTCATTTTTACACCTAACTGTGACTTGTGAGAGAATCCCTGTCCTACTAATTGACCAGCTCTACCTCTCATAGCACACATTAATAGATTTTCATACTCCATATCAAACTGTAATATGTCTGCTACCTGTCCACCAATATCATTAACTTCAACCATAATATATGCCATATTATAATTCTTTGCAACATCAAAAACTATATTTGGAAATACAATAGGTTTGATATTATTATTTCTATATTTACCTACTAACTTATATGGTATCTCTGTAATATCAATTAAAGTAAATGCAGAATAATCATTTGACACACCTCTGGCAACGTCAACTGTCAGTATATAATTATGATCTGGTTTAACTTGTTCATAGATATCTAGACCTTTATTTCTAATCATAGGATCTTCATACACCATAGTTTTTAATTTAGATGGTGCAATCAAAGTATCAACAGATCCTAAAAACTCACATTCAAATTCTTGTACAAACTGTCTTTCAGATGTATTTGCAATAGTTTGTTCTTTCCATTTAGCATCTCTGCCAGGAACTTGACTCCAATGAACTTCTGTTGTTTTATATTCATTTCTACCACGTTCAGCATCATGCCATAACTTGTAGAACATATTCATTCCATTTGGAGTGGATATAATTATAACCTTAGTTTTTTGACCAGATGATATAGTAGGATAAACTGAACTAAAAAATTGTTCTGCTATATGATTTGGTACGAAAGCAAATTCGTCTAAGAATATAATATTAAATGACATACCTCGAACAGCAGAACTAGAGGTAGAAGCAGCTAATATCTTACTTCCATTTTCTAATTCTACATTACCTTTGTTCCATGCTAAAATACCATGTTGCATCCATCTAGGTAAATTTTCATATGCAAGTTGTAATCTAGATAATAGTTCTCTAGATGTAGAAGCTTTGTTTGCTAGTATACCAATATTAACATTATCATTAAAAATAATATAATGTAAAAGATATGAAATAACAGTTGTAGATTTACCAGTCTGACGAGGTAACTTAGCAATATTGAATCTATTGACATGAAATTTTTCGACCATCTTTTCTTGAAAGTCGTACATGTCAAAAGGCACTAGACCTTCATCAAGAGAGACTATTTTTATATATTTTCTAGCAAAATATATTGGATCATCCTTACACTTAACAAATTCAATAACCTGTTCTTCACTAAACTCTATTGGAGTATTGGCTTTCTTAAGATTCGGATTACCTAGATAAACACTATTCGTCATATTTACTATTCCATTCTTTAAATGATGATTGACAATCAGGTGGTTCTGGTTCTTTATAACCTTTAATACGTTTCCAATCAGCATACATACCCATTAATAACCAACTAGCAGATAAACTATCAGGACCTTTTTCTAATAATTCTATCTGTCTAGGTTTTAATCGATGCCCTGCAATATCTATGTATTCAGACCTCCAATAATGAATGTCATTTACTTTTTTTTCAGTTTCCATAAATTCAACTGTGAGTTGATGTGCTAACCAATAAGCTGCCATTAGCCCTCCATTAATGTACCACGAGCTCTACGAAGTTGTCGTAGTTCTTCAAAATCTTTTTGTTTTGTGCCTCCATCATAAGGCCACGCATAACCTTCACCAATCATTTGTTCGTTGAGCGATACATTATCATCGCCAACATATAACCAACCAAGCAACCTACCATACTTACCCACGCCACCTTTGAGTTCAGTTCTAATAGTGAGTTCATCATCTCCATCAATACTATCCTCAAGTTTTTTCTTTAACCAATTTGTAGCATCTATTCCCAATGCTTTCTCTTCCAAATTTCTTGTTCTTTTCTCTGGCGTATCAACTCCAGCAACTCTAACTCTTTCTTTCTTGTATAAGTCAAACCCAAGATCAATGGTGACATCAATAGTATCGCCGTCAACAACACGATTAATCTCCGTCACTCGGAAGTTGTAACAACTCTTCCGACTTGGGGGTGTCATCGCTCCCATAATTTTCCTCCCAAAATCCTCTTAATGCTTTATTTATAGAAACTTCTGGATGAGTTCTACGTTTTTCCGATTTCCATTGTCTCAATCCATGATTCCATTCTTGAGCAAATACATTCATATCAAAATTTTCATCAGTAAAATCTGCTACCAACTCAGCTTTAACAGCTGCAGAAAGACTTAGAATACCTAAAACAGTAATAAGTTTTTTATTCATTGGGCCAAAATTCATCGTACTTAAATATGTAGTAAATTACTATACCTACTGCTACTAACAATATACCACACATTATATTAATTGACCAGACAACCTCATTCATACATTGATAACTTGTTTGACTTCTGGAAATTTATCTTGAATTGCTTTTTCAATACCCATAGTTAAAGTCTGGGCGCTCATAGCACATCCAGCACAAGCACCTAACATTCTAATCATTACAATAGGTCCTTCTTTAAGGTAATCTATTGCAACATATTCAAGTATTCCTCCATCTGCTTCAATGTAAGGACGTATTTCGTCAAGTACACTATTCACATTTAAATCATTTAATTCCATTTTTTATACTAATATAGGATGGGCCCATGCTATTGGTATAAGAAAAGATCCTGCTCCAATAATTAAACCAAAAATAACACAAGCTGATTTGATTGGTAAGTCCTTCATTCTCCCTCCTTAGTAACATAGTCAATAAAATGAGGATGCCCTTTTAAATCAGGAACATCCTCTAATGCTTCTATTCTTGCTTCATAAGCATCTGATGCATATTCACATATTTCATAATGATGATGTTGTAAGTCGTGATAACCGACTGTATAATGAGACACGATTTTAAGCCGTGGGCCCGTAATTTTACACTATTATTTATGACAACAAAGGTATTTTTACCTATTCTTGTCTTTATTCCATAACCTTAAAAGTCTTTCAAAAAAACTTATCTTAGGTTTAGGAGCTCTTGGTGTGATCATCGTTGTAAGCAATAAACAATTTCATCAGGAGACATTTTACATGTAAATCCTGATTTACGATTTAATTGTACCATAATTACACATAATTGTCCAATGATAATTACTGAACAAAGATATTTAAGTAATTTTTTCATTTTTAGGATACAGTTTAGCAATTTTTTCTTTTCTTTTTCTTTCTTTATCTTTTTTCTGGTCAAACCAATTCACTGGCCACTTGTTATTTTTAAGTGCAGCGTCAAATAATTTTTTCTTGGGTAATTTGAGTTTCATTTTTCATCTCGCCAAAATCTTTTATGCTCCCATGTGGTTCCGCTATTGGACCCCTTACATGGATTTATACAATCTGGATCTTTCAGATCATTACAAAGTAAGCCTGCAAGATCATGTGGACATCCAATTTTACCATCACTCCAGTATAATTGTCCTTCTAACCATGTTGAATCACATGCTAAACAAGTTCTATATGATATCTTCATGGAAAGCACTATCCTCACTTTGACCTGACAAAATTTGCTCCCATTTACCATCAGGTTGTTTTTTATATAATTCTAAACCAATATCACCACCGTCATTCCATAAACGAAACCATCTATCTTTGTCTTCATCATAAACAAAGCCCTCTGATTTCAAAGATTCAATAAATGTGTCGTCCATAATTTTTTCATGATCAATAGAACTTTGTATAATGGATTGTTTAAGATCTTCTAGATCCCATTCCATTAGTTTGCAAAGGCACAAGCAGTTGCCCATACGTTCGCACCAGCAGTAGATGCTTCAACAGCAGCTCCAGGCTCTTTCTCTATTAAAATTCCTTCCCCAGCAGGAACGTAAATAATTGCTGGTGTAGCATTTGCTACAGTAACTTTAGCAGCAGCACTATGAGTATTAACAACCCATATTAACTTATCTCCACTGAAAGCACCAGCCCCAGCTTTAATATCTACTGCTGATCCATATGGTTTTAATACCATGACTTTTATCCTCGTTTAATTCTATTTATCTGACATTTTTTGTTTAAGTATTTTTTGCAGTTCTGCTGTAGAACCAACAAACACTGAATTATTTACAGTAGAAGGACCTTTTGGTTTTTCTTCCTCTATATCTTTTAATTTTTTCTGTGCATCTAATAATTTATCTGTAATGTCTGCTACGTTTTTAATTAAGTTACCAGCAACTTCATATGCTCTAGGGTGATCTGTGTTCTGTGCAACTTCTAAAGCGCCTTGAATCGCTTCTTGACCTTTCTCAACTAAAGAATATAATTGAGCACGACCATATTTGTAATCATCATCAACATCTGTTGCTTGATCACTTCTTTTCACACAACCATTCTCATTTTTTACAATTTCTGTAGGTGGTGTATTGTCAGACTCTACGTTAAAAGTCTTATTTAATTTGTCGAATGTATCACTCATGAGTAATTAGTCCAGCTTTCATTGAATCCAAAGTCATCGCCTGCATCCATAAATGCATCATCTAACTCATTAATAACGGAGAACTTCTGGTCGTTTCCTGTAGGTTGAGATGTAATATCAATTGCAAATCCTTGTCTTGCATAAGATTTTGATTTTGCAACTCTGAAATTATCATTATCAATTTTAATTATATAGTAATTATTCTTATCAACTAGTCCACCTACAGGTGTACCAGATGGATCTTGATTGTATGTAACCTTATCTTGAGTAACAAATCCATGACCTGCTAAGGTAATAGTGTTACTGGAAACATTAAATTGTGTAGGTGGTATTGATGTACCATCTCTGTTTTGATCAACTTTAGCAGCTGGTGTTGTAGTGTATCTAACGTGTCTAGATCCAGTTGTCATTGCAGCACTAATATCAACATTAACCTTCCTAATCATTTCAGCAGTAGATACAGGTCCGTATAGATATGTTTTTGCTGTAAAATTAAGAGTATGAATCAAGGTTCTTCTTGTAGTCATATCTGCTTCATAATCATCATATATTCCAACGTTATTTAAAATAATAGGTATATCTTTCTTTTCACTGATTGATGTTATTAGATTAATTGTAATATTAAACATCGGTTGAAAATAAGGTAGAATCTGTTCTAATATTTGTACAGAGTCTTCGTTATTTTTACTTAAAATGTTTAATTCAAATTCACAGTTATATGGTACAGGACTATATGTAGAGTAACTCTTGTCTGTATCACTAGTTTTTTGTGATCTTTGTATTTGTACAGGACCTAATTTTCTAGATGGATCATAATTAATACCTTTCATTTCAAATGCAATTCTAGGTAATGTAATTTGTGTTTCAGCACGACCATCCAATGAAGGTTCAGCTTCTATTCTTGCAAGAAACTTTTCTCTTGGGCCATAGTTCAAAGGAACTTTAATTGTTTGTACGACATTCCCAGAACTATCAGTTCTTTGTAATTCTATATTATTAAATATAGTTCCAAAACCAATAATAGTTTTTCTAAGAATTTCGTGATAAAAATGTTTTCCTAACATTAGAATACTCCAGAATTACCAACTTCACCAAATGGATTGCCTTCTGTCCAATCCAATAAATTATCACCCTCAGTTTCAAACCAAGCGTTTTCAGAATTAGATGCGTTCTCGTTTTCTATACTACTGAAGGTATCTATCACAGTTTCAGATTGTGATTCTGCACCAATCAAAGTATCATCATCAGAGAATGTTCCTACTATATCTATAAGTTCTAATTCTTTGTTTGTCACATCCCATCTTGCAACCTTACCTTTTGGTTCACTTGGAGATGGAGCAATAATGATTCTAGGTTTACTTACATAACCATTACCAGCAGTAGTTAAAGTTACAGCAGAAATAGTTCCATTTGTTACTGTTGCTTGTGCAAGTGCTTGTACTTTAGTAGGTTCAGCAATGGTAACTGTAGGTGAAGATGTATATCCAGTACCAGCATTTGTTACCGTAATTGAGGCAACAACACCACCACTCATATTTGCTGTAGCTGTAGCTGTAGTTCCTCCAGATGTTTCTGGAGCAGATAATGTAACTGTAGGTGTAGATGTGTATCCACTA
>VTLG01009572.1_pt1 | contig 26785 bp, 38 predicted proteins | sample 4694571 | NCBI WGS metagenome assembly VTLG01 (sample SAMN12604809, study PRJNA352737) | marine metagenome | biome: ENVO:00000447; feature: ENVO:00000209|ENVO:00000569|ENVO:01000036; material: ENVO:00002151; isolation source: viral sequences binned using virsorter ...
GTAGGGTACACAAAACAAGATGGTTATGATGGCGTAAAACCTATCTACATAGATAAAAATAAATCTTACTCAGAAAAACTGCTTGAGCTATACGATTATAGAACCAATCCACCAGAAGGATTTTCCGCTACACCAATTGATGAACAAGTAAATAAATTATTTACTGATACAAGACAATACTATGACAAGAATGGTGACCTTGTAAAAGTACCAGATGATGAATGGAAAGTAACACATCAGTTTAAAAGATTTATAGACCCTACGTCTAAAATAGTTCCATTTTGGCAAGGCGAATCTGAAACAAAAAGAGAGTTTGAATTTGCAGACCAATTAGTTGAATTAGGTTTAAGTAAAGACCAACAATCACAGATAAGTAAAGCAATGGAGAATACAACATTTAGAGATTATATGTTGTCTGAAGCTCCAGATGAAGGGCAAGTTCCTTTCTTAATGCAAATACAAAATCTTGTTGGTAATGTGTACGACTTTGTACCAGACATGGCAGGCATGGGTATATGGGCGTACAAAGGTATTACAAAAGAAAAACCCGACATAAAAGGTTTAGAAGAAGGTAAACTTACTTATCAAGAGTTTGAAGCACAAGAACATGTGGCGGCTATGAATAACTTAGACACTACAAGATTTTTTGAAGACCTTCGTAGTAAAACACCTTTCATAGCACCGTATAAAAACTTATACAAAACTATGGTGTTTAACGCAACTCAAGACGAGTTTGGTGAAGGTATAGCATTAACTGATGAACAAGTAGATTTAATGTTTAAAGAAGGCCCTGTTACTTATCAAGTAGCAAGAGTGGCAACAGAAGCACTACCTTATGTACTTGCAATAGAGGGTGTAATAATAAAAGGCTTTGGTTTAATTAAAGGAACTAAAGCTTACGATGATGCACTAGATTATGTTGCTAAAAATACACATAAACATGGTTCACCTTACGAGGCTATTGTTGCATACATGGAAAGAGATGCCATAAAAAAAATGTGGATTGACACACCTCGTGGTAATAAATTCATGAACAACGTAGTAAAAAGATTTGACAAAAAAAATGTACAACTTACTAAGTTAGAAAAAGCATCTATAGAAAAATCTATTAAAGAAATAGATGACCAGATTGTACAAGCTAATAAGTCTAATGACATACTAAAAATAAGAGAATTGTCTTTACAAAAAGATTCTTTATTAGCAACACACACAGGTTTAAAAATAAATTACTTAAATAACTATACAAAAGCTCTTGTAAGAAATGAAGCGTACGCATCTGCTATTGGTGGAACATTATTTAGTATAACTGGCAGTGATGGTTTAGCAATAGGTGGTGAATTAGCAGGTGCAATACTTGAACCAACTATACATAAAAATGTAAAAAATGCGGCTTCAAGTGTAACATTTAGAGTAGCACAGCTTATTGATGGATTAGATTCTTGGTCTATGCTACCAGATGGTGCTAAAGTTTGGTCTGACAAAAACCTAAAAGCAAAATTCTTTACTGGTAATGTTGATGACCTAATGATTAGAGATAAAAAATCGGGTGAATTAAGAGCATTAACAACAAAAGAAATAGGTCAACTAAGAGGTTTTGCAGAACTATTTGAGTTTTTACCTGTTAATGATAGAGTAAGAATACTGGCAAGAATGGAAAAGTCTCAAGAAATTATGGAGACACTTAGAAAAAGTTTACCAGAAGAACAACATCAAAACTTAAACATGACTATAGCAGAGATGACAGGTTTATCTGTGTTAAATGCAATAGATGAGTTATCTGCTATAAACATGAAGATAACAAACATAAGACCTAATGATTTAATAGAAGCTAATCAAAATATTCTATCATCAGTTGCATTACTAGATTCTATAGATAGAAGAATACAAGAGATGCTAGGTAGCACACAAAATCCTAGCTCAGAACTATTTGAGTTTGGTAATAATATTGAGAAAAGCTTACAACTATTAAGAAATGATTTATCTGATAGAAAAAACGCTTACGAACAAATCATAGGAATATACTCAGATAGTTTAAATGGATTAAACATAACTGATAACGTAGATTTAAAAAATATAAAGTTTTTAGATTCTATAAAATTATTAGAAGATTTATCTAAAAATGGTGCTACTGACCAACTAAAAGTTATAGCCGATGAAGAACTAGGAAAAGTTACAGAAAAAATACTTGTTCATTGGAGTAATGTAGCAAAAGATTTAAATGGTATAGCAGGTAATTATACAAAAGGTTTTACAGTACAAGAGTATTACGCATCTGATTTTTATGATACAATGAAACTTGTATTTGATTTTAATGTAAACAAAGCATACAAAGCTTTAGGAGACAAGACGCAAGGTCAAACTATTGACGTTACAAATGCTTACAGAGAGTTATCTACACTTATAGATAGAAACAGAGGTGATACTATTGGTAGTTTAGGTAATAAATTACCGCCGGGTCTATTTAATGAAAAAATGATTCGTGTTTTAGAAGATGGAGCAAACTCTTCTTTAAACAGATTCTTGTTAGATAATGATAATGGCCGTGCGGCATTTGCAGGGTTTATAGATGAAGCACCAGAGAAATCTGAAAACATGGTGCAAGCAATAAATTTACTTGTAGAAAAATCTGGACAATTTACTACTGGCGACATTAACATTATCTTTGGAGGTTTAGCAGAAACTATTGTACAAACCTCTAAGTATGCTAATAGAAGTCCGGGAGATATAACTAAGTTAGATATGTATGACATACTTAGAGAAAGTGGTATGGACATATCTATAAACTTAACTGTGCCTCAATCATTAAATTTACGTTCTTCTTTATCTACTCTTAAATCAAAAGCTTTTCAATCAGACCAAAAAGTACAAAGTTTAAATTACGATAATATGTTAAATGTTATTGAAAAGTCTATAACTGACTCACTTAACACCAAAGAAAAAGTAGACTTATATAATACGGCTATTAATACTGCGGCTGACTTTCATAAAAGATTTGATTCAGATAATTTATTAGCATCTTGGGGTGAAATGGCTACAAGTCCTATCGTGTATAGAGAAACAGAAAACTTACAAGATGGAACAAATATTTCTAAAAAAAATAAACCAGACAATCAAAATTCAAAAAAAGTATTAAACGATTTAAAAATAGACGAAAACATACTCGTTCCTAATTATGTACATAAACTATCAAGAGGTGAATTTATACCTTGGAATAAAGTTTTAAATGACCCTGTGTACGCTGAAAAGTGGATGCGTGAAGTTATAGAGCCTATGGTTGGAAGACCTGTTAACGCAAATGATATTATACTTCCAAATCAAACACATATAATTGATATGACTGATAAAGATGTAAAAATTAGAGCAAATGTATTTAAAAAGCTGTTAGAACAAGAATTAGGTTCTTATCTAAGTTTAACTGAATCTGGTAGAATGATTATGAATCCTGCAGATGTAAGTGAGTTTTTACTTTTAGCTAGACAAAAGAAAGTAGAATTACCTAAAAACATACAGTACAGAAATGACATTGATGTTATATTTAGAATAGATGATAATTTTCAAATACTTGATTTACAAAAATTACAAGAGTTAAACTTAGGTTATGTAACAGCAAGAGCTATGAATAAAACTTTTCAAGCTTATGACAGAAGAATAAATAATTTAATAAAATCAGATTTAAAGAAAGCACAGAAAACAATAAAAATACAGTATCAAAACATAAAAGAAAAGATAACTTTACTTAGTGATGCTAAATTAATAGCTAGATATGGGTCTAACTTATCTGACCCTAATACATTTTATAAAAATATTATTGCGGCAGGCCCAACAGCTTTTAGAGCATTAAAAACTTCACTAACTGAGGGCCAATACGCTGTTATGAAACCGGAAGAGTTTGATGAAATAGCTAAAACTTTATATAAGCAATGGTGGAATAACTCAAGTGGTATTAGAGTCATACGCCCAGATAAAGTTCAATTCGATATGATAAGTAAAGTTGATACTACCAAAGGTAGCACGGTATCAAAGTCACAACAAGCTTTATATGAGATGAACGCTAAACCTAGAAATGTTTACGAAACTAATATAGGTTTAGGTTTAGAAGAGTTAAATAAAAACCAAGAAGTTTTAGAACTTATATTTGGTAAAGAAGGAATACAAACAACCACTGAAATATTACAAGTTATGGGTGGTAAAAGTGGTATTGCTATGGATAATATTAACTTACAAAATATGCCTAAAGCTTTATCAGTAGAAAGTTGGATAAGTAGAATTTATTCAATAAATAGAGGTGTTATATCCCCTCGTTATGTTTTAACAGAGGCGGCTCTACAAAAGTACAGAGTACAAAGCACATCAATGTTAATTGACTTGATGAGTAATCCAGAAACAGCAGGCATTGTTAAAAAACTTATGACGGATGGGGTTACTAACTTAGACCCTTATCAAGATAGAAGACTACAAAAGTTTTTCCAAAAATCTGTTGTAAATGCAATCATACTAAAAGAAGTAATGAGTGAAGATGGCGAGTTTAACCTTGCTAATCCAGAAAGTTTAGTAAGTGAAGATTCGACAATAGGTAAAACTATTCGTTATCCGTTCCAACCGGTGGATATGCAATGATGAACGCAAAAGATACAATCTGGTTTATTGGAGTAGTGCTAGCTTTAGGTGTAACTTGGGGCATGACTTCACAGCGTATTTCAGCAATGGAACAAGACGTAGACAGAATGGAGCAAGCCATAGTAATGTTTACAAAAATGGAAGTTAGACTTGCTGTAATAGAGTCAGAATTAAAAAATATAAATAAGAAATTAGATAACTAGGAGGAAGCATGAATAAATTAAAAGAAATGTGGAATGGCTTGAGTAAAAAAGGAAAGATAGCCGCAAGTGCGGTAGCCGCTATTCTACTTTTAATTATCTTTAGTAACATAGTATAGGGAGAAAAAATAGATGTTAGGTGGTTTACCAGTAGAAATGATTACAATGCTAGGCTCTAGCTTATTAGGTGGATTTATGTCCATCTGGGGCCAGAGTATAAAAGCAAAACAAGAAGAACAGAAAATGTTGCTTGCAAGAGCAGACAATCAAATGAAGCACATTGAAAGTGCAAGAACATATGATAACAAAGGCTTTCAATGGACAAGAAGAATAATAGCTTTAACTGCTGTATTTTTTATTATTGGATGGCCTAAACTAGTGCCTGTATTTTTTGATACAAGTGTTTATTTAACTTGGACAGAATTTACTAGAGGATTCTTATTCTTAATAGAACAAAAAGAAATAACTATGGATAAAGAATTTTTTGGAGTAGTAATCACACCTTTGGACACCCACCTAATGTCTGCAATCATTGGATTGTACTTTGGAGGTAGTCTTGTTAAAAAATAGTATTTTAATTTTATTACTTGTAATAATTACAGTATTTTCTAAACCAGTATTTTCGGATTCAACAAATGATGCAAACTCTCAAACAAATTCATCGGGTAGTAACACGCAGATTACAGGCGGTTACACATCGACTACTACCAACACCTACTCCGGTGGGCAAACAAACACAACAACGAGTACCACTACTTCAACTACAAATGGGTCAGATGTACCCGTCAACTCAGCTAATGCCCCTTCGTATTCAGCTATGTCTCAAGATGTTTGTAGCATGGGTATTAGTGGCTCTGTATCTACTCTTGGTTTTGGTGTCTCTGGCGGTAAGCATGTTCGTGACCTTAATTGTGAAAGGATAAAGTTATCTAAAGTTTTATACGATTACGGGATGAAAGTAGCGGCAGTTTCATTACTTTGCCAAGATGAAAGAGTATTTTTTGCTATGCAAATGGCAGGTACTCCTTGTCCTTTTGAGGGTAAAATAGGTAAAGAAGCATTAGAACAGTGGAATAAGTATGATGTAGAAAGACCGGATTACGATGAGTATATATCTAAATTAGAAACAAGGTCTAGAATAGATGCTGAATTAGAAGCAATAAGAATACAAAAAGAACAAGAAGAACTAGCTAGAAAGATAGCTGAGGAAAAAGCAAAGTTAGAAACTCTAAAGAAACAAGAAGAGGTAGATAACATAATTATTGAAACAGATTTAGAAACAGACGAAAAAAAAGTAATTAACATACACGCAGGATGAGGTATTTATATTACTCGATATGGCTTTCAATAGCTATATCTTTTTTGTGTATATATAGTATTGGTAATGCACAGACAATAACTACAGGTAACTTGCTACCAAATGCAAATGATGGTGTTGATTGGAACTCTAATAGCACAGACCAAATTAATTCTGCTAATTCATCTGGCTATGTTACTAATGGTTCTACTGTTGGTGGTTTTGATATTACTTGCACTAATCAATCCAACTGTGGATATAGATATAGTGTAGGTGGCGATTTTGAAGTAACTGGAACAGCAACAGTTACGGCAGATAACATAGATTTAACAAGTGATTCTATTACTCAACCTATGTTAGATAATGGCGTTACTTTAGATAGTCATATAGATGTAGCAAACTGTGAAAGCACACAAGGTAACTGTGAATCTAAAGGGGGTTCTAACGACTCTCACACTACAACTGTTACATTAAAAGACTCGAGTGGTAACACTTTATCTACTGTATCACAAACAAGAAATGAAGTTACAGGTTTTCAAGGTAATTGTAATGGATATCCGGGAACAACTACAACAGGAGTAACTACAGCGTGTGGTCAATACAATGATAGAATAATTTACTTAGGTTTAGGTGCTAATAAAGTAGACTGGTCTTGGACTGGTACCGATAGTAACTACACTAATCAATCTAGACAAGGGCCAAACTTACTCGGTGCGAAGCTTACTATGACTTACAATAGTACAGAGTATAACCCTATAGATGAAGATACTCAAGAAGTTATAGAAGACATAGACACAGATATAGTTGATATCATAGAAGATATTCCAGATGATTTTGATTGGTATGAGGATGACTTACCTATTTTTGAAATACCAATAGAAGAAGAAATAGTATTTGAAGATGAGTTTACTTTTGATGATTCATTTTATTTTGAAGATATTGAGATAGTAGATATAGAAGAACTACCTTCGATAGAAGAGTTTGATATGGAGGTTTTTGAAGAAATACCAGATATGGAAATGGTATTTTTTGAAGAAGAATTTTCTGAACCAATGATGGTAACAGAAGAAATATTTACAGAAGAATTTGAGGAGGACTTTACTGAATTTTTAGAAGAGACTGGCATGGAAGAAGAGTTCATGGAGTTTCTTGAAGAAGAAGGCATAACAGCCGAAGAATTTTTTGAAGAGATAACTGAGGAGGAGTTCAATGATGAACTTACTGAAGAGTCTTTTGAAGAGTTTGAGGAACCAATGGAAGATATCACAACGGAGGAAGAGGGCGTTCAAACGATTGCGGAGAATGAGAATGAAGGAGTGGAAGAGCCAACTGAATCAAAACCAGTAAAAGAAGAAAAAGAAGTAGCAAATAATGATGAACCCGAGGAAAAATCAAAAGAAGACGAATCCAGTAGCGAAGGAGCTGAGGAGTCAGAGGTACAGGCCGAAGAAGATGGAGAGCAAGAAACTGTACAATCGGAAGAGCCAGAACAAATGGACACCGATGACGGGGTTGCTACAGATGTTGCAAAAGTAGAAACAAAATTAAATAAAAATTTAAAAGCAATAGCAAAACAAATTGCTAAAGTTACAAAAGAAACAACTCAAAACTTATCAAAAGAAGACTTATTTTTTAAAGATAGTAGTCTCGATGCATATAAAGATATAGTATTTTATTCTGCAAAGGATATTTACAAAAATGCAAGCATGGGATTATTTTTACAAATAGATTTATCTTCTTATTCTAAGGAGATATATGTAGGAGCTTCGCTTAGTTCTTACACGCAGAATGACCCTGTTGAAGTACATAGGGTTAAGCTGTTAAAAATAAACAAAGCGAAAAATAAAATACTTGCTGAATTGGAGGCACTTAGACAATGAAAATAATGGATAAACTTAGCACATATGCGGCACTTTTGGGAGTAATCGGAGCTATCGGTGGAGGTTTTTACACATGGGGTCAGTTTAACTCAAGACTTGATGCAATAGAGGCTACACCTCCAGTTAATCTATCACCACTGAAAGAGAAAGATAAAGAGCTAGAAGCAAAAATTGATGATGCTTTATTGTATGCAAATGAATACAAAGTAGACTTAATTGATAGAATTAAAAAGGTAGATGATAAAATTACACCAGTAGATTTAACATCTGTATATAAAGAAATAGGTAAGGTAAAAGAACAAATAGCTATGCTAGACATACCAGAGCCTTTTGTAATACAGCCTTTTATAGCTCCTATTAATGAAACTATTAAGGCTCTTGAAAGCATTATATCAGAATTATCTAAACAAGTGGCGATTGCACTAAAAGAAAATGAATTACAGGATATACAAATTGAAGAAATAAAATTAGAGTCTAGTAATCCGTTAGGAGGATAAATGATAAAAGTAGCAATGGCTATAATAATAACTTCAATGCCGAATTGGCCCTCGGTAAAATATCAAGGGTATTTATATCCAGACATGCAAACATGCTTAACATCTACTGAAATGTATGTAGAAGAATTTAAAGCGTATGCCGATAGTCAAGGTGACCATGATGCACATTTTAATTCAATATGTTTTGAAGTTGATGCATATCCTATAGAAGGATTTAATCAAATACAATTAGGAATTTAATTAGTTAACTTCTGACTATCTTTAATCATTAAATTAAACACCCCAGAATAGTAATCTAACATAGATGCTATTACTGGGGTGTTTTCGTATGAGGGGTTCCACTTATCCATTGCTTCAGTAAAATCTACAGGATTAGCTAGCTTACTTTCAAGGATTAACAATCCTTCTTTAGTTATTTTAACCTCAAAACTAGCTATTACAGTATCATTCATCTAGCACGGCGTCTATATTATCTCCCTTAATTTTATTATACTTTTTATTAAAGTTTGCTCTACTTAAATTTTTTGCATCACTTCTAAATTGTTCTACTATTCTTTTTTCTTTCTTTTTTGTATTTTCCCACTCTTCATCTTTGGGAAAAAATATAGGAGTATCTGTCTCCTCTTTTTTTATTACTGGCTTTTCTCTAGTTAATCCTAACTCCATTATCTTAAACATCTCTTCGTGCTTGTAAACAATATGTGTTTCATTATCAAAATGAACTTCCCAATCATTCTTATCTATATCATCTAATTTGCGTATCTTAACTATTTTATTTTCCATTATTTTCTCCCTTTTTAAATTGTATTTCACCTGCTATGGCACCATACGCCGCCATATCAATATAAGTATCTTTTGTTCTTTCACCTAATTTAGTCCTAGCTACTTTAAGTAAAGACATCATTATAGCAACATCATGTGCATCTACTTTAACATCTAAGTATGCACTCCAAAGTTTTGCTATGTTGTTGTGATTTTTTACTTTATCACCATAATCTACTTGACGTTGACCACCTACTAGCTCTAATGCTTTACTAAGTAATTCTTTTGTTATGTTCATTGCGTAGATACCAAATCCACTATAGGAACTAAATAGCCTTTAGATGTTCTATGGTCGCCTCCAAGAGTGGTAGAATATTTATTGTACACCAATTTACGCAATCTGTCAAGGGGAATCTCAATAGAGAACAAATGTTTATCTTTTTTATCTACTATTTTAAATATCCAAAGATTAGATTTACTGGTTGTTATACCACTATTTTTACCTCTAGACTCATATTCTACATAAACATTGCCTGTCTTATGTGCTAATCTGTCTGTTTTAAGCTCATAGTCTAGCCTAGACTCCATCACAAGCTTCTCATGTTTCTTACCATACTTTAAATCTTTATTAAATTTTGTGATAGAAAAATCATGAGTTTTTAATTCTTTTATAGTCTTACCATTATTTTCTTTTATTTCACTCAATGTTTTTTACCCATGTCTACTTGTTCAATATCAGCATCTAATAATTCAGTTGTTGGCTCTTTCCCTTTATTTTGTATCTCCACAACTTTATCTATAATAGCCATTTGACCTAGTTGCACTAATTTATCTAAATCAATCTCTAACGTCTCCATTAAACCTTTTAAAACATAAAATGTAGCATCAACTGGTTTTGACGGGTCAGTAGTGTCGTATGCTATCACATCAAAACTTCCATCACCTCTAGGTTTAAGTATTAAGTAATATCTATCTGGTAACAAAGATAGCTTTTCAGTTTCATTCAGTAAATCATTTATTTCAACCATTCGTTAGGAATCCTTTTTTCTGCCCAGAGTATTTTATGCTTATCACACCATGCACCATAAGTTGTTTTACTCGATTTGTTAAGTTTATTATTAGCATTTACAAATAAAAATCGTATGTCAATATCTGGATTTTGTTCCTTAACTAACAAATGTTTTTGCCTGTCTGCAAAATCAAAAAACCCTTTTGTCTCAATGTATATATCTTGTTTTGGTAGATAAAAGTCTGGAGTATACTTTTTAATTTTAGGCTGATACTCCAAATAAAACTTTTCATAGTTATAAGATACATCGTTCTTAATTAGCCAGTGAGCAAAGCTTCTTTCAAATTCAGAACGAAATCCTTTTCTTCTCATAATAAAGTTTTTGTTTTATACCTATTTACTAATTCAATATTTTTTACAAAAAGAGGGTGTAAACTAGGTGCGTTTTTTTCTAGTTCTATTATAGCATCATTAATATCTATAGTAGGCATAACAGCTAACTTACCTTGTTTTATTTTTATAAACAAAGAATTAAAGTATCTTTCTATAACTTGTGTAGTTCTAAGTATATTGTCTTCTTTATAAAAACCATCTTTACCGTGATGCTGTCTTACCATTAGGGGATGACAATTTTCTGTAGACCTCATAAACTCAACAGTTTCACCACCACCAGTTTGTTCTTCATTTTCGGTATATACCCAAACAGCATCTCTATTAGTCATTATATCATCTTTACGAAAAGGTGCTGATAACCATAATACGTTCATAAATTTTTTACCTCTGTGTTTTTTAATTTATTGTACCAAACCAACGGTTTTGATTTAGCTTTTGATGTAACCTTTTCACTTAAAGTTGATTTTGGCCAACAATGTTTTCTAAAATCACAATAACCACATATACTTTCTAAAAGAGTATTACCAGTTTCTATCCTTAAACCTTTATTTTTTCCAGACTTAGGAACATAAGTTTCTGTTATCTCGCCATACAACTTCTCAAACTTTTTATTAGATTTTAATGACTTTATTGTTTCATTTGCACTTTCTAATATTTCTTTCCTATCTTTTTGTTGATTTTCTGGTGCTTCACATACAGCAAATTCACCAGTAACTTTGTTTATTGCTATCCATCCACCAAAGTCTGAATTATCTGCCTCACCATAAAGATGACCTTGCATAACATAACCAAATGGGTCATCCTCTTTTATTTTATTGTAGCTACCAAACTCACCAAACTTACCCATAAAATTAGATGGACTAGCAGATTTTATATCCCACACTCTACCATCTATTTTAACATCGTAAGTTCCTTTTAATTCTATACCCCCTATCTTTAATTTTACAGGCTCTTGTACTTTTTCAATATTAACACCTGCACCTTTCATTACTGCGATAGCAACTGCCTCAAGTAAATCTCCCATTAAAAACTTAATTACAGTGTTATATGATATTTCTTTTTCTTTACCTTTTTTTTCTAACTGTTGTTGGCACAAAGGTTTACCAAGACCGGACATACGCATACGCCAATCATTTGTTTCATTAAATTGTTTTTCTAACGCTTTACCACAGGATTCTTTAAACTCAGAAATAATTTCGGGGGAGAGTTTCCCCTGCCCCCGAACTGCATCATAGAGAAAACTCTCTATTAGAGTAGATAACATACTGTTAGCCGTCTAACTCAATAGCTAGGGAGTGGTCGCCATCTTTTGTTTTTTGTTTAACAGCACTTCTATGCTTCTCCATGACACTCTCGTTTACGGATTTTATCGCAACCGAAAATTCCTTCAATAAACTTTTATCATCGTCAGATAAAGAATCAACGGAATCACCTATTTTAACATTTACTGAAAAGTAAGAATTACCTCCAGATTTTTGTTTGTTGGTAGATAACAAAAGATTTGTCCTTACCATAGGTTTATTTTGTTTTGCTAAACTAGCAAGTGTGGTGCTAAATGGTACATAATTAGTTCCTTTAGCATAGTAAACGCAAGGTGTGTTTTCAACGTTAGCCTCTTCACCACTTGCCTTTTTACCTTTCATACTTACTACTCCGTATAAAACTTGATTACATTTAATAGAACTTTGTATAACTTTTTGTGGGTCATTATCTGCAAGAGCCTCTATCTGTTCTCGAGATAGTTTTCCACACTTATAAGTTCCAGATGAATCAGCAAACTGGTCTCCTAAAGACGGCATCTGCACACTTGATGTAAATTCTTGTGAAGAGTTATCCCAATAACTGTAAGCGTAAAGCCTCATAAAAGCTCTAAACTTTACATCCTTAGCATAAACATTTTCACCATCAAGTTTAAGTACAAAATGACCCCTAGGTAACGGGTTTTCATTTTCATCTTCTGTATCATAATTTATTGATAGTCTAGATAATACTGAACCAGATGGCCCACCACCATCAGTTTGCCCAGTAAGTCGCATTAACTCAGCATCACTTAAATTATCTATATTAGTAGCTACTGATAACGCTTGATTTTCAACATTTTCAACCATTGGTTTTATAAACCTCCTTCATGTTGAGCCAATCATTACCTATTTTTAGTTCGATACCAATTGGCATTGTATATTTAAAACCATAACGCTTTATACACTCATCAGATAAAGACATCATGGCATCTTTCATAGTTGTGATAGCTTGTTCATCTTCGTCTGGATATACATCCATAACGATACTATCATGTACTGTGTTGCAAATAATACTTTTTAGCTTTCGATTTGTCAACAAGTTTTTTAAATTAATTAATGCTATGGGAAGTAAGTCAGCAGTAGCAAAACCTTGAACTGGATAATTTTTTATAGCTGTAGCGTTAGTAACACTACCACTTCTAAGTCTTTCTACATTACCAAAAAAGTACTGTCTACCACTAGGTAATCTAACTTTATTCGTAATTAGTGCCTCATTTTGTAGTTCTCTATGCCATCTTGTAACACCTTCATACTTATTTTTAAATGCCCTGTAGTATTGCATTTGTTTTGGGGTACCTAGTATGCCCCCATATAAAGGCTTAAATGTATCTGATTTTGCTTTTTGTCGAGATACACCTAATATTCTAGCAGTGTAACTATGAACATCAACCTCGTTTTTTACGTCTTCAAATACTTGTTTATCATTGGCTAGAAATCCTGCAACTCTAAATTCAAGTTGAGAATAATCTCCTTCAAGTATCTTGCCACCCTTCCACCTAGATGTAATACACTCTCTAACAGGAAAAGTATTACCTCTAGGCATGTTTTGGAAGTTTGGATTACGAGAAGATAGTCTGCCAGTACTAGTAACACATTGCATAAATTGTGGATGTACCATACCATCCTTACTTATGGCTTTTTGCATGCCATCAACAAAAGTTCGTAGATAAGTTCTTATCGCAGAATAGCGTACATACTTAATTAAGAACTCGTGTTCTACTCCTCTTGTAGATGTTAAATGACTTTCTAAAACTTCTTTGTCAGTTTTAAATCCCATAGCAGAACAATCAATAGAATTTCTAGGTCTCAATCGTAATCCTGCTCTTTCTTTTTTATTAGTAAATATTAAACCTTTTTCATTACAAGTTTTGCATTTTCTTTTTACATTACTTGGTGTGCCATCTTTTTTCATGTAAGTATACTTACCAGTTCCCTCGCAGTTATGACAAATAGTTCCGTGTGTTTTAAATTCAGCACGAGCTAAAGAATTTATCTCAGTGTAAAACTCACGCATGTCAGAAAACTCTGTTCTTCTTTTTGGTTTTCTTGTGTTACCTCTAACTTCAAAACCAATGTTAAATCTTGTCGCCCACATTTTTTTGTCAGTAAGACGCATAGAATAAAAAAGTATAGACCTATCCTCTGGTGAGTCTAAATTAATAGGCGTATCACCCATAAAATATTTTACTTTCTCATTTAAAAACTTTTCTAACTGTTCTAATTCATTTTCAAATTTAACTTTTATATTATTTAACACATCTAAATTTATGTGTAATCCATTCATCTCAATGTCAGCTAAAACTTTTGTTAGCTCCATAGAAAGTTTTATAGTAGGTACTATTCCATTAGACATATAAATCCCCCCATCCCATTTTTAGTTTACTTAACTGTGCAACTGCAAGTTGATAAGTACTTTCAACATCTTGTTTACCATATTCGTAAACAATATTCCACGGTATCTTTTCATAAGATATTTTATTAGCCATAAATGGTTGAATTAGTTCACTTTTTTTAAGTGCAACGCCTTTTCTTTTACAGCAATCCTCCAACGAAAATCCCCACTTAACACCTCTTGCCATGATGTATTCCATAACCATAGTATCATGTAATTTATTATCGTAAGTAAAACCGCATTGTACCAACCAACTAAAATCAAATTTTATATTATGTCCTACAAGTATGTCAGTTTTATCTAAAACATTTTGTAAAACATTTTTTGCGTTTGGTGTTGGTGGTTCATCACGATGATAAAAACACAAATACTCAACTGGATTGTCATCTATTTTATATCCAACAGAAACTAATGTGTTTCCATTAAAAGGACTAGATGTTATTTTATTTTCTTCATCAACATCAAAAGTAGTTTCTACATCAATTGTCGTTATCACTCTCAAACACTCCCCTCTGTATACTTATTCTTGCATGTCTAGAACCATGCCAACCATTTAATTTATTTTTACTTATTGTTATGCAACGATAAGGGTCAGATAAATCAATGTTGTCAGCACCTCTTCCAATACCAATAATTAAATCTGCTTCTCCCGCCTTACCAGTTCTAGAATTATCTAACATAGAATAGTCTATTATTGATTTACCTTCTGCCTCATAACTTGCTTGAGAGACTGCCCAAAGTAAACAACCATGTCGCTTTGCTATCTCTCTTGCTCTTACATAAACATCTTTTAATTTTTCATCTGTCCTGTTGTATTGACCAGTAATGTGAACTTTATCTAATTGGTCAACAAACATAACATCTGGTTTATAAACTCTTGCGTATTCATTTATCTCATCAATGTGCGTACCTACGCTATCAAAAACTGTTAGATACGGTTTTATTTTTGTTAGGTACTCTTCTTTGTAGTTTTCAATATTGTCAGCAATTTCTTCTTTTGTTTGATTAAAATATGATTGTACTATTCTTAATTTAATTCTAACTGCAGGCTCTTCGTTTGCCCAGTATGTAACTTTTTTACCTTGTTGAATGTAACCAGATGCTTTAAAACTAGAGAATGTCGTCTTACCTATCTCTGGTCTAGCAAAAAGAATAACAAAGTGACCCCTATCTAGTGCAGGAACATTGTCAGCTATTGTCAGTAATCTATGTTTAAACTCTCCAGTAGAGCCATTTAAAGTAAATAACTCTTCAATATCTTCTTCAACAAGATTGTATGTTTCGCTACCTACCATACTCTCTTCATCTAACATTTCAACTAATCTACGAAGACCACTAATGTCAGCATCCGACCCAGTATAAATGTCAACGGCTTTTTCGCCTATCTCTTTTGCCTTTTGTCTTGACCAAAAATTCTTTATGGCATCATAATTTAGTTCCGATATAGGACTATTTTCATTCAATTCATCTATTCTATCTAGTATATTCTGCCTTGTAGCCTTTGGAACAGCAGGATATAGGTCAGTATACATGACCTTTAAGTCACGAATTGTCAGCACTTTGTCATCATACTTGTCATGTATCTTTTCAATTAGGGTATATACCATACCATACTCGTGATTAAACATGTCACGATTGATAAACCTACGGACTTTACTGTAGTGTTCGTGATTTAAGCAAATAGAAAGTATCTCAGTATGTATCATTCATCCACCCCCAAGCTTTCTTATCTACTTTATCTACTAACTTTTTTATATCTTCATCTAACATTTCTTTTATATCTTCTTCTAACAATAAAAACTTCGCATTTAAATTTAAAGATAGGTCATCTACCAACTTAACAGCTTTTTTACTTGCGTCTTTATCAAGTGCTATGCCTACCTTTTTGTATTTCTTTATCACATCAACATGAGTTTGCAATAGATTAGTTCCAAGTAAAGCAATACCGACACAGTATTGACACAAAATTAACGCACTAACAACATCCTCAACGATGATTGCTGTGTCACTTTTCCAATAGTTTCCCGCTATAAATGGATAACCAGAGTTACCATACCTATACCACTTTGGTTTTTTGTTTTTGTATAAGGCTCTACCTACAGCATCAACTACTTTACCATCTTTCTTAATTAAAAAAACTGCTCTGTGAGTATGTCGGTCATACCGCATGATGTGATAATGGTCTTCTAAATTATAGTGTTTAACATAATTTAAGTAATCTTTGTCAGTGCTTTTTTCTTCCCAATGATTTCTAACATAAAATATCTCTGGTTCTTTTTGTCGTTCAACTTCTTCAAATAACTTTTTAGATAGCTGATTACGGGTCTTGCCCTTAATATTACAATCAGCATGAAAGCAATTATAAATTACTTCTGTGCCAGTGTTTAACGCAGAAAAAGTATTTTTATTAAAACAGATAGGACAATCTATTCTTGTTGTTTCATCAACAGATAAATTTAAATTTTTTAAAAAGTTTTGTAGCATACTCCCTTTAGTTTAGATACTGACCTCCCTTTTTTAAGTACTTAACGGAACACTAGTCGATGGCGGTTTTATCCACTTTCACAGTATCTAATAACCCCTATAAACTAACAAAAATAAATGTCAACCATTACATACCATTACATTTAATTTTTTTTTGTTGACATGTAAAAAAATGTCAGTATAAACGGGGAACCCCCACTGCGGGGCACCTTATACACTTATGGATAAAAATGTTTTACATGTACCAACGGAAATGAAAAAATGGGAAGACAAAATGTATGAAGCCGAGTTTGATGGAAAAATGCGTAGTTACCATGAATACAAAAGTTTGTATCTACACTATAAAAAATTACATGATAAGGGGATAGAATATGAACCAACTTTTTAGTAAACTATTAGTTCTTTTACTTTTAACTTTTACTTGCACGGGTTGTGCATTTATGATAGCAAAAGAAACTGTTAAGGCTGTGGATGTAATCTTAGAAGATGACCCCAACCCAGAAAAAAAACAGAAGATACTAAAAAAACAAAAAACCTTAAAAGATAAATCTAGGGAGTTTTATTGTAGTAAGGTAGATGACAAGGAGGTATGCGGATGAGTCCAGATAAAAGACTATACGAATTAAAAGTAAATGTTGTTGAAACTAGAATTTATCATGTTCATGCAGAAGATGAAGCCGAATTAAATACTTTATGGATGAATGGTAAAGCATGTGAAGGTAAACCTGCCAGAGTGGATTACACTAGAAAATATAGAGTGGGTTGGAAAATGATAAAAAACAAGGAGAACTTATGAACACAAAAAAAGCAGAGCAAGTATTAAATAGGTTCATTGATTTTTATAGAGATGTCAGAAGAACATCAGACTATAGAGGTTCTAAAAAAGATATACTAGAGGGCGAACAAGCATTAGATTTTTTAGTTAATCAATCTAAAAAGATGTCAGAAAAGCCTGTCTACAAAAAGCTATGGACAAAGAATGGAGTTATAAAACAAGTTAGTCCTAATAAAGATAAACAATTTTGGGATAGTCCTATGGGTAGAGGTTTAGTTAAGTAATGTCAGCTAAAGTAAAATTACCAAAACATGTCACTGTAGGCTCTTTTAAAGTTCAACTTGTCAGAATACCCCATGAGATAGCCTATGAGAGTTCAGACTATCAAGGTAGTTTTGTCAGCAAGCCACCATTAAAAATTTATTTAGATGAAGAAATAATTGATATGGGAGGTATGGATGCTGTCAATCTTGTATTGCATGAACTTTGTCATTTAGGTTTTTATCAGTATGGTTTAAAAGATAAAGAAGAAGAGCATATTGTAAATAGTTATGGAAATTTTTTAACAGAGCTGTTAATGAGAAGTGAATTAAAAGGGTGGTTATTATGGCAGATAAAAAATGCGTAAGTTGTGAATATATTGTAGCTACCATAAGAGCAACGGATGGCAAATGGTATTGTAATTTTTGTTATGCAGATAAATTTAAATCTGTGGATAACTTTGCTAAGATTTTATTGACAGAAAAAAATAAAACAGATAAAAAGGATAGTGTTTAGTTAGGTTGTATTCCTTTCCGACTTGGCTAGGCACTTGGGTGGTTGTTCTCGACAACACAAAAAACGAGAAAACTGTGAAGTATGCAGTGTCCACGAGTCGCAAAATTACTTCACAACATGTTTAGGAGTGGGCATGGTAGTCATATCTGTAAGTCCTTTTCCTAAATATTAGCTATCTAATCGTTTCGCTCGATTTAGCTACGAGCCATTACCTTTGGATAGCAAACAAGATAAGCCGTGTTATAGCGTGTGCTGTCTTGGATTAGGGTAGGTACGATAACCTTAATAAGCTAGCAGATAGTTGTCGTACCTATGCCGCTAAACTTACGGTAGTGTCACAAATGCCTTAACAATTATTTGTGTACACATAAAGATACTTTTCTGTGGGCGTGACATTACCGTAAGTTTAAAAAAAGGGGGTAAAGATGTCAGAACTTTGGACACTAATAGATGCAGACTTGTCAGCTTATAGCCACACTAAATTTAGTTCGGGCGGTCGGTTGTATTTTATAAAAGCGGGTAGAAAAAATGTCAGCGTTTACCGATACCACGCACGAAAAAATGTCAGCATAAGATTGTCAGCCTTACCTTCCTTCTTCTTTAATGAAGAGAGTGAAACCAAGCTTCTTCGTAGATACCCTAAAACATTTAAAAACATGTTAAAAGATTTTAAAGCTTACAAAAATAAAACGGCTATCGAAAAAAATATATTAGATACACTAAAAATAAAAGCAAAAATAAATTATAAAAATGTTTGACAATTATTTTTTTTAATGTTTATAAGAATTTGTGTATTAATGTAAAACCTTAGCGAAAGTTAGCTAACAAAAAAACGGGTGCTAAGTTTTTAATACACACAATGTTTTTTGGGTTAGTCGGTACAAAGAATGAGGGCGGTTAGGCAAGCTATCGTTGTATGTTAACCCAAAAAATAAAAAAGGGGGTAAAATGACTAATATAATTTTAGGGAGTGTACCAGAAACAATACAAAGCATTTGCGGTACTCAAGGTATATTTCATATTAGATGGAAGAAAAAAGATAATAGAAAATTTATAGACGATGAATTTGGTCATCCAATAGTGAATCCTGATTATGGTAAACACACTATTTTAAGAGTTGGCAATTTTAGATTAGGCGTTACTAAATATACAAAAGGGGGCAAGCAAAATACAGACCCTAACGAATATTTAGTGGCTTATGATATGACTAAAAAAGAACATAGAAATATATTTTATAATTCTATACAAAAAATAGTGGCTAACAAAAAAACTTATTTTGTAAAAGTGATAGATACTAAAAATATTCGTTTTGGTTTAATAGAGAGAGTTACAAATGATAAAGGGTAGTGCGGAACTTAGAAAGTATACAACAATTTATCAAAAAACTGTATATACTATAAATTCATTAGAAGACTACAATACTTATGGTCATAAATTATTAAAACAATCTAACAACAAAAAACTAGGTAAAGTTGTGGGGCGTGGTAAATTTGTTAAAAAGCCTCTTTATTCATTAAGTTTATGCGAGCGTGAAATGGGTTGTCCTAAAAGTTGTCATCATTGGGATAGTTGCTACGGCAACAATATGCCTTTTGCTCACAGATTTAAAACTAATAATACTCTACACTTTACGGCAATACTAAAAGACGAAATATATTATCTAACAAAAAAACATAAATTCGGTATTCATATTAGACTTCATGTATTAGGAGATTTTTTTGATAGAGATTATGTCAATTTTTGGTATCTAATATTAAAACTTTATCCTAAAGTCAGCATCTATGGTTATACAGCACATAAGCCAACAAGCGAGCTAGGTAAAAGATTAAATCATGTAATTAGTAAAATTGGTTTTGAGCGTTTTGCGATTAGATTTTCAAATGCTGATGTAGAATTGTCAGCGAATAGCACGGAATATAAACCAAAAAAAAATGTCAGCTTTAGACCCATAGTTTGTTTAGAACAAGAGAACAAGGTCGCAAACTGTGTTTCCTGTGGTGTTTGTTGGAATAGTAAAGCAAAACAAATTTTATTTAAAACTCATTAATTATGGTAGATAAAAAAAATATTTTTAATTATCCATTTGGTAAGAATATTAAAAAACCCGATACTGTATATACACAAGATATTTTTAACGACGGCAAGGGCTTAGACGGTAAAACAAAAAAGATAAAAAAAAACTTTGTATCTAACAAAAAAACTGATAAAGAAAACTTAACGCAATCAAGCGTTAAAAAATAAACGCATAAATAAGGGAGTTATATTATGCATTATCAACACAATAATTTACTAGATGTCTCAGCGTTTGAGATGCCTATTAAATCAGTTAAAGACCCTATTATACTTTTAAAAGATAGTAATGGTATAGAAAAACAAACTAAAATGGATAAGCAAGTTGTAGTCTATAGACCCGACACAATGGAGATTTTAGGGCGTTCAAGAAGTAATCAATATAAAATCGTTAACCCCGTTGAGCTTTTTAGCAATCACGCAAAAAGATTAGTTGAGCAAAAAAACTTACCTCAATCAAATATTACAGTAGATGACTATGTATTTGAGGGCGGGCGTAAGCAAAAAAGAACTGTTACTTTTCATGATTTATCAAAGGATATGGGCGACGGCTCAGTTGTAAATATGAGAAGTGATATTTTTAATTCAGTTGATATGAGTTGGTTATATCAAGCTTTTGCGGGTGCGTATCGTAACTTATGCCAAAACGGGTTAGTATTTGGCGGCCAGCGTATGTACCATGTAAGAAAAAAGCATACTAGCGGCTTAAACATTAACGCAACGCTAAATCAAATTGGCGGTACTTTTCAGATGTTTAATGAAAACCAAGAATTAATGAATAAAATGATGCAACAAAAAATATCTTTAAAAGGTATGGCTCATATTTTAGCAAACAATATTTGTAAAACTAAACAAACTAGTAAACAGTTATTAGATGATACAAGTATTTCTGTTAATTATAAACTTTTAGATTATTTCATTGACCAAATACAGCGTGAAAGCGGTTCTCTTGGTTATACTGTCTGGAACTTGTTTAATGCCCTTACTTATTGGAGCTCACATATTGACGATACATTTGAACGGGTCAATAAAGATACGGGTAAAATAAGTGAGGTTAAAATGAGCCGTGAGGGTTCTAAGACTCATACAGCCCAAGTAAAAAGAGAAGACAAAATAAGAGAATTCATGAATAGTGATGATTGGCAGGCATTAATGAATAATACTTATGTTTTTACACACCTTCACCCGTCTATCCAAGAACGAATATAGAGGGGCGGTAACTGTGGGTGATATTATTATTTTATTAGGGCGGGTATGCTTAATTTTAATAGTATTCCTTATTTTAACACTTATCTTATAGAGGTACTTATGAATAATTTACTTATAAAAAAGGTTGGTTCTGGGGGCGTTCCTTACATGACCAAAAAACACTTTATTGTGTTAGCGGATGAATTGGCACACGATAAATTCTATTATGACTCAATGATTGCTTATCATGAGAAGTATGCAAGATTAACCGAATATTGTGCTAAGGCAAATTCTAGTTTTAATCTTAATGATTTTAATAAGAGATTAAATACTACTTATAAAAATTTAGTTAGTAAAATGCAAAAGGCTATCTCATGCTAATTGATTTTATGACAATAGCGATTTGTGTTTGCATAGGCGTTTTTATACTTGCGTTCTTTAGCGATTAGTATAATTTAAACTTAACAAAGTGAGGTACATATGACTTGACTATATAAAACCTGTTTTTCATAAATTCCTTATAGACCCCGCCCTTCATAAAGCGGGGTTTTTTTATTGCCTTTTGTTAGGCTTTTTATTGTGCTTTTGGGTCTGGTTTACAGTTGCTATCAATTGCCTTGTTATTCGCTATTTATTAGGCTTTTAAGGGTTCATATTGTTCGCTCGGGCGGTATAGCCTAAGCCTCTAATAAATTGTGAACTAGTAGCTATAAAAATGTCAGTAGAGTTTTCCATGCGGGCGGGCGTGGTAATGACCCTTGTTAATATTAGCGGGAATACCCGCAGGCCTAACTCTTAAATTACTTTTAGATGTCTTTTAGTTGTCTACCCTAATTCTCTAGGTAGGGCGTTAGAGTTATAATATGGGAACTGTAATTATCGTAAGTTGTAGCCGTATAAAGTCAGATATAGTCAAAATATAAATATTAAAAAATAGCAGAAAACAGCCACGCAAGGGTCAGTGGGGGGTATACCATAACTGTTATACAAAGAAAATATAGTTTTACCAGAAACGAGGTGTAAACTAGTTGAGTAATCGCTTGTTATTAGGGGGGAATATAGTGCCCCCGGGTAGGGGGTACTTCCTAATTGTACTAATGTTTCTCATTTTGTCAAGTAAAAAATTATTTTTTTTATACAAAACACTTGACAACTAGCTAATCGGCGATACAATAGTAAATATGAGTACAAAACAAGCACATATCTTTTCACTTTAGATAGTATAACAAAAGGTAGATATGGTGCACACTGTACTTAATTAGATATATGACAAATCTACTACCACAGAAACCTAAACAGAAAAAAGAGTTAACCCCTAAGCAGGAGGCATTTATTGATGCCCTAATACAAAACGGGGGCAATGTCTCACAAGCTATGAAAACAGCAGGCTATGAGCCTACTTCTCGTACTTGGTTAGTAAATTCAGTATCTTCTGAGATAGTAGAACGAACACAGAACTATCTAGCGGCACATGGAATGAAAGCCGCAAACAACTTAATTACCGCTTTAGATGAAGACGGAACAACCCCCAAGGGCGAGCTTCGATTAAAAGCCGCAGAAAGCCTCTTGAATCGTATTGGTATAGGTTCAAGAGAAACAGTAGACCATAATGTAACAGCAATGCACGGTGTTGTGTTATTGCCAAATAAACAGGATGAGAAGATAGTAGATGGTTGATACTAACAAAGAACAAGCATTAGATTCTTTAAAAGATTTAATTAAAAATAAAGCTGAAGATACTGCAGTAGTTAGAAAAGCAAATAGTGTTATAAAAAAACACCCAATACTAGCAACTGCTGTTAGCTCACTAGTAAAGCAAGAATTAGGTGGTTTAGTTAAAATTGGAGAAAATAAAGAAATAAAGTTTTCAGTAGACCCAAAAAATAAAACAGCAAGTATTGGTTTTAATATGTCTTTTAACAAAGGTGGTTTAGTAAAAACTTACGCTAAAGGTGGCGGAGTTAGAAAAGCTCAAATGGGAGATTATGAGTAATGAGTAATTTACGATATGTTCTTTTTAAAGGCTCTATGCAACCAAAAGACAAAGTAGTAGCTACTGATTCTAAACTAAAAGAATTAAGTAGTATAGGGTATCGTCAAGGAAAAGACTATGAAATAGTTTCTTTAAAAGTTCTTGAGGATGCACTAGCTGATGGAAAAAAATATGGCGGAAAAATGTACGCTAAAGGTGGCGGAGTTAGAAAAGCTCGAATGGGTGACTACGAGTAAGTGGCTAGAACTCTAAAAGACCCAGAGTTTCATAAATGGTTAAGAACCCACTATAGTAAAGAATTAAAAGATTTAAAACCACAGGATGCACACAACAAGTTTATAGTTTATTTAGCATGGAGACGAGCAACACACAAACAACCACCCAAGACACAAGAAAAACATCAACCATACCTTTCGGATATAAATTAGATGAAGACAATAAAACGTTATTACCTATCACAGAGGAGCTTGAGGCTTATCGAAAAGCAAAGGATTATCTTAAATCTTGCTCTTATCGGGAAGTTGCTAGTTGGCTTACCGCAACGACAGGGAGAAAGATTTCAGCTCAAGGCCTTAGAAAAAAAGTATTAGGAGATACAAGTGACAATACAAATTAAAAATAAAAATAATAAAAATAATTATGGAGTTCAGTTTCCAAGACCTTATAAAGGAACTGATACATATTCTACATTACGTTTATTAACACCTCCGAGTGCTAAAAATGAAAAAGTATACACCAAAGGAAGCGGAACTAGAAAAGTAAAATTTATAGATGTCTAATGACATACCTCCGCCGAGACCAAAACGGCAATATAACTACAGTGTTGCTACAAAAGCTAAGATAGCATCTCAAAAAAAGCTTAGAGAAGCTAAAAAAACTGCTGAAAGAAAGAAAAAACAAGTAAAAGCACAGCGAGATAAGGTAAGATACCTAGAAAAAGGTTTAAAAAAGATAGAAGGAACGCTAAATGGTAAGAATCCGTCAGTTTTAACGGAAGATGACCTAAAAGTAGCACCAAAAGCACTAAAAGAACACATAGAAGACCTAGATAACGTAATATTTAGGCCAAATGAAGGCCCACAAACAGATTTTTTAGCCTCACCAGAGAGAGATGTACTCTATGGAGGTGCCGCAGGTGGTGGTAAATCATACGCATTACTAGCAGATTTGATTAGATATGCACATTTACCAGACCATAGGGCACTTTTAATTAGAAGAACTCTAGATGAGCTAACAGAATTAATAGATAAAAGTAAACAATTGTACCCAAAAGCATTTCCGGGTGCAGTTTTTAAAGAATCTAAGTCTATGTGGGTGTTTCCTAGTGGAGCAACTGCATGGTTTTCGTACCTAGACAGAGATAAAGATGTTACTAGATATCAAGGACAAGCCTTTAACTGGATAGGTATAGATGAGATTACACATTATCCTACTCCCTTTGTTTGGGAGTATTTGCGTTCTCGATTAAGAACGACAAATCCCGAGATAAAACCTTATATGAGGTGCACTGCAAACCCCGGCGGTGTAGGTGGTTGGTGGGTAAAGAAGATGTACATTGACCCTTCACCTCCATATGAGAGCTTTGCGGCATGTGATATTGACTCTGGAGAAGTATACAAATGGCCTCCAAGTCATGAAAAAGCAGGTCAAGCTTTATTTCAAAGAAAGTTTATTCCTGCAAGATTAACTGATAATCCGTACTTAATGCAAGATGGTCAGTATGAAGCTATGCTTCGTTCTTTACCAGAAGTAGAAAGAAAAAGATTATTAGATGGGGATTGGGAAGTTGCAGAAGGTGCGGCTTTTCCAGAGTTCTCTAGAGGTTTACATGTAATGCAACCTTTTGAGATTCCTATAGGATGGCAAAGATTTCGTTCAGCAGACTATGGATATGCATCACCATCATGTGTTTTATGGGGAACTGTAGACTTTGATGGTAATATTTATATTTATCGTGAGCTGTATGGAGAAGGTTATACTGGTGAAAGACTTGCTCGTTTAATCTTAGAAATGGAAAGAGCAGACCCACCCATGGCCATGTCTATTTTAGATACGAGCTGTTGGAATAAAACTGGTCTTGGGCCGAGCATAGCAGAAACTATGATTAGAAATGGCGTTCGTTGGTTGCCTGCGGATAGAGATAGAATATCTGGTAAAGTAGAAGTTCACAGAAGATTAGCTATAAGTGAAAAGACAGCAGAGCCAAAATTAAAAATATTTGCTACTTGTACGAACTTAATTCGTACTTTAGCTAGTATACCAACATCAAAAACAAATCCAGAAGATGTTGATACAAAAGCTGATGACCACGCTTACGATGCATTACGATACATGATTATGACTAGACAATCTAATCAACCAACACTAAACAAAGCTCTAAACAGAATAAAAGAAAGAGTTTCATACGAACCAGTAGACACAACCTTTGGATATTAATGACAGACGAAGAATTTAGAAAATTATTTAATAAAGCTTATAAAGACTTAGTTAGTACTTTTAATCAATCAACACTAAGAAGAACAACTACGTCACAAGCGGCAAAGAATATTTTATTAGGTTTAGAAACTAGAATTGAAAAATATAAAAGTAATCCTAAATTAGACGCTAAACAACTAACTCAATTAAATAATATGATTGAGGAATTAAAAACTAGTTACATAAATAAAGTAAATAAAAAAAGTGGATTAATAGATAGAGAAAAAAATAAAGCTTTTAAATTAAAATTAAAAGAAGATATAGCTAAAGCAAACATAGAAAAATCTATATCACCTAATATAAAAAAAATACCTACTACATCATCACCATCAATGGTAGGAAGTTTAGTAGATTCTTTAGGTGGATTTACTAAATCTAAAAAAACAGGAACAGCAGTTGGTTTTAATAGACCAGATAAGATTAATTTTAATTTAAAAGGATTTGCGTTAATTAGAGATATTGCATACAACTCACTTGTTCATGGGTATTTAGATACTGATATTGACAAAGGAGTAGCAGATAAAAAAATAACTCAAGCAGAAGCGAACAATATAAAATCATTTTTTAACAAAGAGAATATAAAATCACAAGTATCACAAATAGGAACTGTTGAAAAAAAAGCTCAGTTTGATAAACCACAGTTTCAAAGAGCATTTAATTCTTTTTTACAAAATC
>VTLG01014780.1_pt1 | contig 26777 bp, 34 predicted proteins | sample 4694571 | NCBI WGS metagenome assembly VTLG01 (sample SAMN12604809, study PRJNA352737) | marine metagenome | biome: ENVO:00000447; feature: ENVO:00000209|ENVO:00000569|ENVO:01000036; material: ENVO:00002151; isolation source: viral sequences binned using virsorter ...
ACAATTTAATTGAACGAAATCAAGATGCAATAGAAGAGATGTTGGAGATTGCTAAACAATCTGAACATCCACGTGCTTTTGAAGTAGTAGGACAATTAATTAAATCCGGCTTGGATGCCAATAAAGAATTAATGGGGCTACATAAAACCAAAAAAGAACTAAGTATAGAAAAGGGTGGACACACTACTACTGTTAATAACGCAGTATTTGTGGGGTCTACCGCCGATCTACAAAAGTTACTGAAGGGAAAACGTGGCGAGTGAAACATATCTCGGCAATCCAAATTTAAAAAACGTAGGACAAAATGTAGAATGGACAGAGGAATCACTTCAAGAATATGTAAAGTGTAAAGATGATCCTGAACATTTCATACGTAATTATGTCAAAATCATTCATGTAGATAAGGGGTTAGTACCATTTGAAATGTATGATTATCAAAAAGATATGATACATAAATTCAATGATAATCGTTTTGTGATTTGTAAAATGCCTCGACAGACGGGTAAATCAACTACTATTATTTCATTTCTTCTTCATTATATTTTATTCAATGAAAGTACTAATGTTGCTATCCTTGCTAACAAAGGAGCGGTAGCAAGAGAACTTCTTTCAAGATTACAACTTGCCTATGAACATTTACCCAAATGGTTACAACAAGGAGTGCTTGTATGGAATAAAGGTAATATTGAAGTAGAAAATGGTAGTAAGGTTATTGCCGCAGCAACTTCCTCAAGTGCAGTTCGAGGTAGTTCTTTTAACATCATTTTTCTTGATGAGTTTGCTCACGTTCCCCAAAACATAGCAGAACAATTCTTCACTTCTGTATATCCTACTATTTCCTCAGGTGAATCTACAAAAGTATTAATCGTTTCAACTCCACTTGGATTGAATATGTTCTATAAGATGTGGATAGAAGCAGAAGAAGGAAGAAGTGATTATGTACCAATCGAAGTACATTGGTCAGAGATGCCTGGCAGAGATGGTAAATGGAAAGAAGAAACTATACGAAATACCTCTGAAGTACAGTTTACACAAGAGTTTGAATGTGAGTTTGTAGGATCAACTTATACATTGATTGCTCCATCAAAACTTAGAACAATGGTATTTAAGAATCCAATACATGAGAGTAATAATTTAACTGTATATGAACATCCAATAAAGAATCATACTTACGCATTAATAGCAGATACAGCACAAGGAAAAGGTGTAGATTATTCTGCTTTTTCAGTATTTGATGTTTCAGAAATGCCATATAGACAAGTAGCAGTGTATAGAGATAATCAAATCTCTCCTATGTTATATCCAAATATAATTTACAATGTTGGAAACAAGTATAATAGTGCTCATGTTCTAGTTGAAGTAAACGACATTGGATCTCAAGTTGCTGATACTCTACACTATGATTTAGAGTATGAGAATATCATGATTATTACTATGAGAGGTAGAGCAGGACAACAAATAGGTGGAGGATTCGCAAAGAACATTCAATTGGGATTGAGAACAAGTAAACAGATCAAAAGAATTGGATGCGCAACTTTGAAAGACTTGATAGAACAAGAACAGTTGATCATATCTGATTTTGAAACCATTAAAGAACTTACAACATTTGCACTACAGAATAATACTTATCAAGCAGAAGATGGTGCACATGATGATCTAGCAATGACTCTAGTAATATTTGGTTGGCTTGTTCAACAAAGATATTTTAAAGAAATGACAAATATGGATATACGAAAGAAAATGTGGGAAGAACAGATGGATACATTAGAACAAGATATGTTGCCATTTGGTATTATAGATGATGGCCAAGAAGCAGAATCATTTAAAGATGATAAGGGTACAGTATGGACAGTTGATGGTGAAACTACGAGAGTGTGGTACTAAAGGGGTCTATATCTTCAAAATTAACTTCAGTAGGTGGATTATTAATTTCGTTTATTAACTCTTCAATTTTATTAACTAAATCAGGTCTTTCCTTTTTTAATCTTACTAAGAAATTAATAGAACCAGATTCTAATTGAGCGGGATTGACTGAAATTCTTTTACCTAATTTTCTTTTGTCTGATAATTCAAGGTGTTCGGGATTAACACAAGAAGGATTAAAACAAGTTTGAGTTACTACTTCATGGGGTGTAACATCTCCATTATACATCATAAAAGAATATCTACTGGCGGGTATAGTTTTTCCCATAACAGAAAACATACCATGACCTGTTTTATTTTTAGACGCAAGCCAGATATGACACTTAGTATGTGCTTCTGATTGATCAACCTTTTTAAGAAATCGGTCTTTTACTTTTTTATTGTCGAATAATTTAAGCTTATCTTTGTAATCCATCTAAATCCTTGAATTATTTATGAGAACTCTTAATATTTATGATTTTAGAGAACTACAAAATAATAAATAACTGTACAATGGTAAAAAAACCCTTAAGAAACCAATCTTTCAACTCATTATAGGAGAGATAAGATGCCTTTTACAATTAGTCCGGGCGTTGTAACCAAAGAAATAGATTTAACGACTGTCGTTCCTGAAATTTCTATGACAGAGGGAGCAATCGCCGGTCCTTTTAGGTGGGGACCCTCATATTGGAGTACGACAATATCAAATGAATCTGAATTGTCAAGTACTTTTGGTAAGCCTGATGCTGCCACATATAAAACGTTTTTTACTGCCGCAAGTTATCTCGCATATTCGGGAAATCTTAAAGTAGTTCGTACACCTAATACCTCAGATGCAAAAAACGCGACAATGCTGACCTCAAATACAGTATATATCGCAAATGACGAAGCTTATGAAAATACTTATGACCCAGATATGGGTGGAACACAGAATGATGATTATGGTCCGTTTGTAGCAAAATATCCAGGTGATCTTGGAAACAGTTTAAGAGTTTCCATGTGTGCAGCTTCTAAAGCAAACACAAATACTGATGGAACACTTAATAGTAATACAGATACTGCTCTAACAGGAACAGCTGCTTGGACACAATCAAGTGGAGCACTTGCCGGTTCAGGAACAGCATTTACTACAGAATTAAGTGTCGGAGATACACTTACATTAGGTACTAAAGTATTAATAGTACAAACCATTACAAATGCAACAACAGTAGTTGCAAAGAGTGCCTACGGATCAGATCTTGGTTCAGGAGCAATGGTTAGACATAAGAGATCAGGATTCGGTGAACCCGCCGGTCAAATGATTGGAACAATAGCTGCAAGTGCTAATGGTGTTACTTGTACAGGAACTAATACATTTTTTGATCTTCAAGTAAATGTGGGAGATTTAATTAAACTTGTTGGTACTGCAGAAGAAAGAAAAGTTTCTTCAATTACAAGTAATACAGTATTGACAGTCTCAGAACCTTTTGTTTCCGCCGCCGCAGCTAACACTTATTCACGAAGATGGGAATATGCAGATTCATTCGATAGTGAGCCTGTCACTTCTTCTCATTGTGCAAGAAATGGCGGAGCACAGGATGAAATTCACGTTGTTGTCGTAGATGAGGATGGAGAATTTACTGGAGCAAATAATACTGTAGTGGAAACATATACAGGATCAGTTGCCGGTGGAGCCAAAGGTGAAGATGGTCAAAGTATTTACTACAAAGATTTGGTAAATAGAAAATCATCTTATGTTCGTTGGATGGATCATCATGCAGATGGTGATGTAGATGCCGCTCTTTCAACACTCGCATGGGGTGGAGCCGCAACAGGAACATTTAATGGTAAAGGAATTATCGTATCTGGAAGTCTAGCAGATGGAGCCTCAGGTTCAGCCTCAACCGCTGCCAATATTCAAACAGGATTAGATAAATTTAAAAATGCTGAAGAAATTGATGTAACACTTCTGATGACAGCTGATGCAGATGCTGCTACTCAGATTCATGCAATTAATAACATTGCAGAATATCGTAAAGATTGTGTAGCATTTATTTCACCACTTCAAGCAAACGTTGTAGATAACGCTGGAAGCGAAGTTACAGATGTAGTTAGTCATAGAAATTCTATGCCGAGTTCTTCTTATGCCGTTATGGACTCTGGGTGGAAGTATATGTACGATAAGTACAATGATGTCTATCGATATATTCCATTAAATGGTGATATCGCGGGATGTTGTGCATTTACTGATGAATCAAGAGATCCTTTCTGGTCACCGGCTGGATTAGATCGTGGTAATATTAGAAATGCAATCAAGCTTCCTTTTAATCCAAATAAAACACATAGGGATGAACTTTATAAAAATGGAGTTAACCCTGTTACAGCAATGCCGGGAAGTGGAATACTTCTTTTTGGAGATAAAACATTATTAGCGAAACCAAGTGCATTTGATAGAATCAATGTACGAAGATTGTTTATCCTTTTGGAAAAATCTATTGCTAATATGGCTAAATCCTTCTTGTTTGAATTCAACGATACGTTTACACGAAGTAGATTCGTAGCAACAGTTGAACCTTTCTTGAGAGATGTTCAAGGAAGAGGTGGAATTCAAGATTTTGCTGTTGTCTGTGATGACAGTAATAATACTGGAGACGTAGTAGATCGAAACGAATTTCGTGGAGATATTTACGTGAAACCATCACGTTCTATCAACTTTATTCAACTACAATTTGTTGCAGTACGTAGTGGAGTAGAATTTGAAGAAATTATCGGTGCAAGATAATCGATAATAAAGTCATATAAATATTACTATACAGATGGGGGAAGACGATGATTCCTGAAGAGGGCACTTATAAAAAAGACTTCCCCATCATCTTAATCTAATCATCGGAGAAAAATATGCCGAGTTTTAACATTGATGATTTCACCTCTAAGTTTACTAAAGGTGGAGCGTTAGCAAGTTTATTTGAATGTACTCTTACTGGTGGTCAAGGAACTTCAAATGCATCCGCCATTGGAGACTTTAAATTCTTATGTAAAGGGGTTAGTTTTCCCGCTTCAGCTATAACTGCAGCAACAGTTACATATATGGGAAGATCAATAAATATTCCTGGCAACAGAGATGCCGGTCAAATAACAACTTCAATTTATAATGATGAAATGATGGAAATTAGGAATTATCTTGAAAGTTGGATGGAAAGACTTAATTCTCATAAATCAAATAAAAGAGAAAGTGGTCTTGAGGGTATTAATAGCTATACTGGTACAATGCAAGTTAAACAAATATCAAAAGATTCTTCTGATTTTCCTAAAACATATGAATTTATGAATGTTTGGCCTTCAAGTACAGGAGAGATAGCATTATCATGGGACACCAATGATATTCAAGCGTTTGATGTAACGTGGGAATATAATTACTGGCGTTCACCAGATAGTGATGTAGGAATGTAGTTGATATATATTAATATGAAAGAAAATTTTTACATGGGGGTGATAATTCACTCCCATTTCACCTATTAGGAAAAATGTATGGCAGTTGAATTATTTGGATTTTCTATAGGAAGAGTTGACAAAGATCAAAAGAATAAACAATCTTTTGCACTTCCTGAACCGGAAGACGGAGCTCTTGAAGTTGGCCCATCTGGAGGAGCATACGGTACGTATGTTGATCTAGAAGGCTTTGCTAAAAATGAATTAGATTTAATTAGAAAATATAGGGAAATGGCAACATATCCCGAATGTGATCAAGCAATTGATGATGTTGTTAATGAAGCCGTTGTTACAAATAGGGAAGAATCTCCTGTTAGCCTAAGCCTAGAAAAATCTAATTTATCAGATACAATTAAAGAACAGATAAAGCACGAATTTTCAGAACTTGTTCGTTTGCTTGATTTCCGTAAAGTTGGTTATGAAATGTTTAGAAAGTGGTATGTTGATGGTAGATTATTTTTTCATGTTATCATTGATAATAAAAATCCCAAACGTGGTATATTAGAACTACGCCCAATAGATCCCCTAAAAATAAAGAAGGTTAGACAACCAAAAATTACTCAAGGCCGCAACGGCGCGGAACTTGATACTTCTGCATTTCAAGAATATTATGTGTTTAATGAAAAAGGAATTTCACAGACCGCAGGAGGTTCTACAGTTCAAATTTCTGCTGATTCTGTTTCTTATGTTCATTCTGGCGTATTAGATCCTGATAGAAAACTAGTTTTAAGTCACCTACATAAAGCAATCAAACCTCTTAATCAATTACGTATGATCGAAGATGCGGTGGTCATCTATCGTATCTCACGTGCTCCTGAACGTAGAATTTTCTACATTGATGTTGGTAATCTACCAAAGATCAAAGCAGAACAGTATCTACGTGACATTATGAACAAATATAAGAACAAATTGGTATATGATTCCAATTCTGGTGAGATTAAAGATGAACGTAAGCACATGAGTATGCTAGAGGATTACTGGCTTCCACGTAGAGAAGGTGGTAGAGGTACAGAAATTTCAACGTTGCCGGGAGGGGAGAATCTTGGTGAGTTAGCTGATGTTGAATACTTTAAAACAAAATTATACAAAGCACTTAATGTTCCCCCTTCTAGACTAGAACAAGATTCTGGTTTTATACTTGGTAGAGCAGAAGAAATTTCAAGAGATGAAGTAAAATTTACACGTTTTATTGAAAGACTACGTGCAAGATTTAATATTTTATTCAATGATCTCATAGAGAAACAGTTATTACTTAAGGGGATCGTTTCATCAGCTGATTGGAACATAGTAAAAACTCAAATTATTTACGAATGGCAAACTGACTCTCATTTTGCTGAATTACAAAATGCTACTATGATGAGAGAACGTTTAGGATTGTTAGTAAATGATATGGGATATAGAGATGCCGTTGTTGGTAAATTCTTTTCACAAGAATATGTCAATAAACACATTCTTAAATTGACTCAAGAAGAAATTGATGATATGAAAGAACAAATTGAGAAAGAAAAGGCAGAAGGTGGTGATGAAGCAGAAGATCAACAATGGGAATTTGATCCTGCAGCAAATAAGCCAGATTTAAAGGTTATATCTGGGTAAAATTTATAAATAGTATAAATATAATAGAATAATAGAGGAATTTATGTCTGATGAAACTACAATTGGTGATATCGTAGCATTATCTGCTAAAGATGATGCAGCAGGAGTAAAATCAGCAATAGGTGATGTACTCCAACAAAAAGTGATGGTATCATTGGAAGGAAAGAAAAAAGATTTCGCTAGTACTTTTTTAACCAAAACGGAGACAGACTCGAAAGAGCCGGAAAGTTCAGAGGTAGAAGATGGCAGCAGAGACGCAAGTACTACTTGATAACGAAAAAAAATATATTGCTAAGTTTTTTTCTGATGCATCTGAATCAGATGTTAAGAAAGTAGATGTATCTACATTAGCTTGGGCAAAACATACACTTACACTATCTGGAGCAGCAAGTCCAAATTTTAAGATAGGTGAAGTAATAACAGTAGGATCATCAGAAACATTTCTTGTTACAGATTTTACTGCTGGTGCATCTACAGTAACAGTTGTTGGTTGGGATAATACAAACAAAAAAGCAACAGCAATTGATACAGGCATGTCTAATGGAGATGCAATTAGTGGTGGAGTATCAGGAAATAATACTAGAACAGTTGCAAATAGTGGTAGTTTTACAGAATTAGATTATGATCTTTTAGTTACGAAGATAATGTGGATAACAAATGGTTTACAAGTAGATATTCAATGGGATGGGTCTACAGCAGAAAAAACTATTGCAGAATTAAGTGGTAATGGTAGTTGGTCTTTGCCAGGAAACGAATGGCCGGGAATTCCAGTTAATGCAACTGGTGATTCTGGTAACGTTTTAGGAGATATACAATTCTCCACAACCGGACACGGAGCAGGTGATTCTTATACTATTATAATGGAATGTAAAAAACAAGCTCCCGGTTATGATATACCACAATATGAACAAAATAGTGTACTAGGCTATCCAGTTGACTACGCTAAAGGAAACTTCACATAATAGGAGAGATATGAAACTTATTTGCGAACAATTAGAAGATGTAGAATTTATATGTGAAGACACCAAAAAAGGAAAGAATTATTTTATCGAAGGTGTGTTTATGCAGGCTAATGTGAAAAATCGCAATGGCCGATTGTATCCAAAAGAAATATTACAAAAAGAAGCCAAAAGATATGAACAAAATTATATTAAACAATCAAGAGCTTTTGGTGAATTAGGACATCCAGAAGGACCGACAGTTAATCTAGAAAGAGTTTCCCATTTAATTCAAGAACTTAAAGAAGATGGAGACAATTTTAGGGGTCGAGCAAAAATTATGGATACGCCTTATGGTAAAATTGTAAAGAACCTTATCGATGAAGGTGCCAGATTAGGTGTCTCATCCAGAGGAATGGGCTCCTTAAAGCCCGTAGGTCAGAATTGTAGTCATGTTCAAGATGATTTTTATCTTGCAACTGCTGCTGATATTGTGGCCGATCCTTCCGCTCCAGCGGCATTTGTCAATGGAATTATGGAAGGAAAAGAGTGGATATGGGATAATGGTATTCTAGATGAACGCCACATTGCCCGCATCGAAAAACAAATAAAAATAACTAGTCAAAAGCAATTAGATGAAGTTCAGATAAAGGCTTTTGATTCGTTTATGTCAAGTTTATAAGTTTACTAAATAATAACAATAGTAAAACCCTAAATTAACAAATAGGAGATTTAAATGTCTGAAGAAATTTTGGAAGGACAAGAGTCTGAAGAACAGAGTGTTGAGGAAACCGAAGAGTCTTCAGATGTTCAAATTCAAGCAGAAGCCAAAACTAAGGCGTCTGTGAAGAAAGAAGAAGAAGATTCCGAAGAAGAAGAAGACGAGGAAGAAGAGGTCGAAGAGGCCGTTAAAGAAGAAGACGAAGAAGAAGGTGATTCCGAAGAAGAAGAGGAAGAGCCAGCTGAAGAGTCTTTTGAAATTCCTAAGACTAAGAATCAAATGTTAAAAAACATTTATGATCAAGTCAATAAAATGAAAAAGTCTGATCTTTCAGGAAAATATGAATCTATCTTAAAAGCTACTCAAAAAGTAGTTAAAGAAGAAGAGGAAGTCAAAGAAGAAGCTGAAACTACTAAGATTCAAGCTGTTTCACCTCAAGAAATTGATCCACCTAACGTTGAAGATGATGTCGAAGCGTTAGTAGCCGGAGAAGAGGGACTTTCAGAAGAATTCAAGAAGAAAGCATCTACTATCTTTGAAGCTGCTGTTCATGCAAAAGTTGTTGACGAGGTTAACAAACGTATGGAAGAGCAAGCAAAAGAAGTTGACGCTTCTAAAGATGAATTCCAAAAAGAACTTACTGAAAAAGTCGATGGATATCTCACTTACGTTGTAGAAGAGTGGATGAAGGAAAATGAATTGGCAATCGAAAGAGGAATTCGTTCCGAATTGGTTGAAGATTTCATGTCTGGACTCAAAACTCTTTTCACAGAGCATTACATTGATCTTCCAGAAGAGAAAGTTGACATGGTTGACGACTTATTCACAAAAGTTGAAGAACTTGAAACTTCTCTTGATGAAGAAATTAATCGTGGAGTAGAACTCCAAAAAGAATTGGCTCAGTTTAAAAAGGATGATGCCGTTAAAGAAGCAACTAAAGATTTGGCCGATGCAGATTCGGAGAAAATCGCCAAGTTGGCTGAAGGTATTGAATTTGAGAACACAGAGCAATACGTTGAAAAATTGAATGTTCTTAAGGAAAGTTATTTTCCGAAGTCAGAAGCAGTAACCTCAGAAATTACTGAAACTGATGAAAACATAGAAGTTCCAGAAGAAAAACAGGAACTTGATGAAAGTATGCAACATTATACATCAGCGATTCGTCGCTATAATTCTTAATTTATAACCCTATAGGAGAAAAAAATGTACCTAGCTGAAGACCTACAGAAAAAATGGGGTCCGGTCCTGGAGCATGAAGACCTTCCTAAGATTAAAGACAACTATCGTAAGGCTGTCACTGCTGTTCTCTTGGAAAACCAAGAATCAGCAATGAAAGAAGAAGCCGGACAGAGTGGTACTTTATTTGAAGGAGCTCACGCTAACAAGACTGGCGGTAACATTGATACCGTTGATCCCGTTTTGATTTCGTTGGTACGTAGGGCTATGCCTAATCTCATCGCCTATGATGTTTGTGGTGTTCAACCAATGACTGGTCCTACCGGACTGATCTTTGCAATGAAATCCCATTACACATCTCAGGCTGGTGTTGAGGCTGGTCACGCAGAAGCCGACACATCTTTTGCTGGAAAAGGAACTCATTCCGCTAACAGCAACCCAGCAGATGCTAGTATGACTACTGGTACTGGACAAACCACAGCAGAACAAGAAGCAGATGTTACTATTGCTGAAATGGCATTCGCCATCGACAAAGTGACTGTAACTGCAATGTCAAGAGCTCTGAAAGCCGAGTATACAACTGAACTCGCTCAAGACCTCAAGGCCGTTCATGGTTTGGATGCAGAAACTGAATTGTCTAACATTCTGTCAAGTGAAATCTTGGCTGAAATTAACCGTGAGGTTATGAGGACAATTTACACTAATGCAAAAACAGGTGCCGCTCATAATACTACATCCGCAGGAACTTTTGATCTTGATACTGACTCTAATGGACGTTGGTCTGTTGAGAAGTTCAAAGGTCTAATGTTCCAGATTGAACGTGAAGCTAACGCAATTGCTAAAGACACTCGCCGAGGTAAAGGTAATGTCTTGATTACATCTTCTGATGTAGCATCCGCATTGGCAATGGCTGGTCAACTTTCCGGAGCACCTTCTGGAAACGATTTTGACCCAGATGACTCAGGTTCAACTATGGTTGGAACTCTTAATGGTCGATTTAAAGTCTATGTTGATCCATATGCACCATCCGCCGCAACTAACTATTTCACAGTTGGTTACAAAGGTTCAAGTGCTTATGACGCCGGACTTTTCTATTGTCCTTACGTTCCATTACAGATGGTTCGTGCAGTTGGTGAGAACTCATTTCAACCGAAAATTGGTTTCAAGACTCGTTATGGTCTGGTTTCCAATCCTTTCGCTAATGACACAAGTTCCGCAAATAACGGAGCCGGTGATGGTTCACTTACTGCTAACGCTAACCGCTATTACAGGCACGTTATCGTTGCAAACCTTATGTAATCCTTTATCTAAGGATGAACAGATTAAAGGGTGGGCTTATGTCCACCCTTTTTTTGTGCTTATTGACATTACTAAATATTAGTGTATAATAGAGGTAGTGAAATATATTATGAGTGAAAAAGTTTTTGTATTAGGGAATGGTCCCAGTAGAAAAAATATAGATCCATCGAAATTAGATGGAACAGTTATAGGATGTAATGCTTGTTATAGAGATTTTACTCCTGATGTAATTTGTGCACACGATGCTGGAATAATAAGTGATATTGTTAATTCAGGATTTGATGGAGATTGTTATTTCACACATAATTCATGGAATCTATTACCAGCAGAAGTGTATTCTACAGTACGTAATGGTTCAGAAATTGAAACTAAAAGAAAGGCAGGTGATAACAATTTTGTATATATTTCTGGACTTGATAAAAATGTAGAATTACCTCAAAGATATATTTTTTGGGTTTCAGAACAGATGGAACACAAAATTAAAAATATAGGTACTGAAGTCATGGGATGGTCTACAGGAACTTCAGCTTTACATATTGCGTGTCGAGATTTTACTTGTAATGATTATGAAAAGGTTTATCTATTGGGTTTTGATCATAATAAAGAACATTATGATAATATCTATATTGATACAGAACATTATTTCAGTAAAGATAGAAAAATGGGGGATGAATATAATAAATGGGATGAACAAATTCTTAAAGTGGTTAAAGAACATCCAGCTCTGCAGTTTATTTGGGTGAATTATCTGGGAGATAATTTTCCAAATCTACCAAATTTATTTTCAAAAGATGAAAAGGTAATATGACAAGTTTAACAGATCAACCTAATAATATTAATCCTCTGGCAGATGTTCAGTTTAGATTTGACGTTGCGGCCTTACCAAATACTTCCTTTTTTATTCAAACTGTTAATTTACCAGGCATAACACTAGAAGGTGCGGTTATTGCCTCCCCCCAACTTACAAATTTATCTCGCCATACCGGTATTATAACTTATGAAACACTTAATGTTGCTTTTTTAATCGATGAATATTTGAAAAACTGGCAAGAAGTTTTTGAATGGATGGTTGGTGATGAAAACAAATATACAACAGCTGTATTAACCATTTTAAGTAGTTCCATGAATCCCTCAATGGAAATACATTTTAAAGATATTTTTCCTACTTCATTATCAGAAATATCTTTTGACAGTACTACGACAGATCCAGTATATCAACAAGCAACAGTATCATTTAACTATACAGAATATATTATTAAGAATCTATTGAATAATTAAAATGAAAGAAATCACTGCTGAAGAGATTTTAACAGCGTGGAGTAATACCAAGTTAAAAACAGGGGTATATATTCACAGCCCTTTTTGTAAAGAACAATGTAGTTATTGTACCTTTAAGGGTACGATGTTTGAAAAGAACGCCTTCCATCGTTACTATTCAGAATATCTTCCAAACCAAATAAAATTTTATGAACCTGTATTAAGTTCGGATCTCATTCGTAACTTTTTTTGGGGTGGTGGAACTCCAACATTAATGTCTCCAAAAATAATGCGGAACATATTTAACCTTATTCCCAATTTTAAAGATTGTCCAAAAAAATTAATGGAATTCCACATGGCTGATTGGACTAAAGAACAATTAGATGTGGTGAGTGAATACAACTTTAATACCGTAATAGCTTGTGTACAGAGTTTTGATAGAGAAGTAGTAAAACAACAAAAACGAAGAGCTCCAAAAAATGATGATGTCATTTATAATTTTTTAGACTATGCAAATAATAAGGGATTATTTACAATGTCAGATGTTATCTTTTTTGATACTGGTGATTTTCAAAAAGATTTAGATAGACTTTCTTCAGATATACAAAAATTAATAGATCATGATATATCAGAAATAAGTGTTCAAACAATTTTTGATGAATTGGGAAAATATGATACTATAGTTTCAGAGTTAGTTAATAAATTTCTGAATGATAATAGTCAATATCATATAGGAGGATGTGAGAATGAGGAACAACTAAGCGATTATTTTTGTGATCAAACAGGAAGAAAGTGTAGAAAAGAATTGAAGATGTATAAAAAAGAAATAGATTGGGATGAAATGTCCTCTCAAGATATACATCTTGACGGCTTGATGACTAATCCCGAAATGTTATTAGCGACAAATTATAATGTATTAGGAATCGGATCTTATAAAAATCATAAATTTACATTTTCTAGAATAGAAGATAAGTTAGAATATGTTGAAGACGGAGATACCATTACACCTAAATGGTATTGTACTTATGATAAAAAAGATTGGCCTATGAAAAAATTAGTGGCAGATTTTTATACTATGTTGGAAAATACTATAGGAGATCCCCCAGATGGTATAATTTTTGATTTTTCTTCAGAAGTTGTACAGCAAGATGAAGATGATAGCAAAAAGAAAAAGGTTATAAGGAGGTTGATACCTACTTATAAGTGGTTAATTGATAAAGATGTACCTTTTATTACTATAGAAAAATATATAGCTAAATTAAAAAATATATTATGAACAATGATTTTGTAGAATTGTTATGGTTATTTGATTCTCCACCAAATGAAATTCATTATGGAGATGGCTACCTTAGACAAACAAGAAATATTATTAGACTAGATTTAGATGAGGCAGGATTACTGTACAAATATGCTAAACAACAATGGAAAACTTTACCTCAAGATGAAGTAGGTAATGTAATATTGGAAATTGGTAGGTATTGGGCAGGATCACTTATACTGCTTGCTGTAGCAACACATAATTCAGATATAAAAATAGTTTCAGTTGATCTTGTCGATGGATGTCATGATCCTGATGCTGATGATTGGTTAAATGAATATGAAGAAAAAGAAAGACTTGATATTAGAGTAGACAATTCTTGGGCAATGGAAAATTTACCATTATCCATGTTATTTGTAGATGGTGATCATTCGTATGAAGGCGTTAAAAAAGATTTCAAACATCATTGGAATTATTTAAAAGGTCCGTGTTTAGCACATGATTATGGTGATCCAAGCACTAAAGGAGTAACTAAATTTATAGATGAATGGATTGAAGAAGGTTATGCAGAACCTATTGAACAAGTTGGTACTATGATTGCTCTTAAAAAATTAAAAGATTATGAGATTAACAAGTGACAAAAGAATATTTGTTCCTGATTGTGATGATTGGTATAAGTGGGGTGCAGATTATGAACAAAAAGAATATGATGAAGTAATTCAATGTATATCCAAATTTGATGTAGCACTTGACATAGGAGCACATGTAGGTATTTGGTCTAGGAGATTAGCAGAAAAATTTAAAACTGTTGTTGCATTTGAACCTGTTCCTTCACATATAGAATGTTGGAAAAAGAACATGGAGAATTTCATTAAAGAAAATTCTGATTGGGGAAATTATACTACATTACATAAAATAGCATTAGGTCATGAGAATGGAACTTCCACAATGAGAGTTCCAAATACTACCAATACTGGAATGGCATCACTTGTTTATGAGGGTGATTTTGGTAAAGCACAAAGATGGGTACAACCTAATTGGGATAAATTTCCAAATATAGAAATTGAAATTAAAACATTAGATAGTTATGAATTCGAAAAATTAGATTTTATAAAAATGGATGTTGAATGGTTTGAACTTAGAGTTTTACAAGGCGCCGAACAAACTATAAAAAAACATAGACCTATTATGTATATAGAAATGCATGATGCACAAGCCTTTAAATTGATGACTGATTGGGGATATAGAATTATTTGTTCACATAGTATGAATCGTTTATATAAAAGTATAAAATGAAGTTTGAAGAAATACAGAAATTATGGTCAGGTGATTGTGAAATTGATGAAACAGAATTATCACAAGAATCGGTAAAAATTCCACAACTACATAACAAATATCTGATTATCTTTCACGATGAAAGATTAAGACTCCGTACTATGAGGTTTGATCATAGTAAACTCTTGAAAGTTAAAAGGGAATATTTTTCAGGAAGAATGGATGCAACAGAATTAGAGGCGTATGATTGGGAGCCATTCCAATATAAGTTACTCAAGGCAGATGTACAAGAGTACATAGATGCTGATGATGACATAATAGAGGGTAAGAAAAAAATATCACTACAAGAAGAAAAGGTGGATTACCTTGAAGCCATAGTAAAAGGATTATCGAATAGAGGATATTTAATTAAAAATGCAATCGATTGGAAACGTTTCACAGAAGGTCATTGACACGATAGAAGTATCTAAGAAGGATGAAGTCTTTCTTAAGATTACCTGTGAAGCTAGCGTAGCACAAGAATTGTGTGATTTTTTCACATTTACTGTACCGGGCCACACATTCATGCCAGCATATCGTATGAAAATTTGGGATGGTAAGATTAGACTATTCAATATTCATAATAGATTATTGTATAGTGGATTACTTGAGTACGTTTTTATATTTGCTGAAAAAAGAAATTATGAAGTAAAGCCTGATGGTGATTGGTGGAAACCACGTAAGATAGAAAAAAATGAAGAGTTCCTTAAAAATCTAAAATTACCTTTTGAACCTAGAGACTATCAATTAGATGGATTTCATCATGCCTTATCATACAAGAAAACTTTATTAGTATCACCTACCGCAAGTGGAAAATCCCTAATCATATATCTCATAGTACGAGCACTCAATGTTAAAACATTAATAATCGTTCCTACCACTTCACTTGTTTCACAATTATATTCAGATTTTCAAGAGTATGGATGGGATTCCGCAAAGTATTGTCATCAAGTCTATGCCGGACAAGATAAGGTTTCCGATAAACTAGTGGTTATTTCAACATGGCAATCTATTTACAAACTTGGTAAGAAAACATTTGAACCATATAAGTTGGTGATTGGTGATGAAGCACATGGATTTAAATCGAAATCCCTTACAACTCTTATGACTAAATGTGTGAACGCAGAATATCGAATAGGAACTACAGGAACATTAGATGGAACTCAAACTCACAAATTAGTACTTGAAGGTCTATTTGGTAAGGTTTATAAAGTAACTACAACCAAAAAGTTGATGGATCGAAAAGAATTATCTTCTTTAAATGTAGAAGTTATATTGTTAAAGTATCCTGATGTTGTATGTGAACAATTTAAACAGATTAAGTATGCTGATGAGATAGAATTTTTGGTAGGACATGAGAAAAGAAATAAATATATAAGAAACCTAGTATTGTCTTTAAAAGGTAATACTTTGCTACTCTTTAGATTAGTGAAAAAACATGGACGTATTTTATACGATATGATCGAGGAGAAAACAGATGAAAGTAGAAAAACCTTTTTCGTATTTGGCGGAACAGAAACAGAAGTTAGAGAACAAATCAGAGCAATTGCAGAGACAGAACGAGATGCCATCATCGTGGCAAGTTATGGTGTATTCAGTACCGGCATCAACATTAGGAATCTTCACAACATTGTTTTCTCTTCTCCTTCTAAATCTCGTATTCGGAACTTACAGTCTATAGGGCGAGGATTACGATTATCAGATACAACAGATAAAACTACCTTATATGATATAGCAGATGACTTGAGATGGAAGAATAGAAAGAATTATGCTTATCGCCATCATGAAGATAGATTAAAAATATATGATGAGGAAAAATTTCCATACAAGATTCACAATATTACATTAAAGGTATAAATGCCAGAATTGGATAAAGATAATCTAAAAGTAATTAGATTAGATAATGGTGAAATAATTTTCTCTAAAGTTGTAGTAAATGATAGAAGTAAAGATAATGGTTATTTAGAACTTCATTGGCCGATGAAAGTGATGATGAAATTCGATGATAAAGAAAAGAGTACACAAATGGCATTGCTTAAATGGCTACCTTTTACAGATACTACATTTGTACCTTTAGCTGCAAGATGTATTATGTCTGTTTCTGAATTAGGAGAAGATTATCAAGAATTTTATATAAATTCTGTAAAAGAAGATCTTGGACATGACAAGAATGAAGAGTTAAATAAAATGACAAAGATATTAGAAGATTTTAAGCCGGATGGTTTAATGAACTAAACTTGACATCTTACAAATTTGTGATATAATAATAATACGACATTAATTGAAATAAAAAATATTATGGCTAAACGAAAATCAAATAAGAATAAACTTCACTATGTTGACAATGCCAAATTTTTAGAGGCAATGATTGAATATAAAGCAGAATATGATAATGCAGTTAAAAAAGATAAAGACCTTCCTCAAATTTCAGAATATCTAGGTTCAGTATTTTTAAAGATTGCTCAAAGATTATCATTCAGACCAAACTTTATAAATTATGCATTTAAAAATGATATGATTTCTGATGGAATAGAAAACTGTTTACATTATATCCACAATTTCAATCCAGAAAAATCCAACAATCCCTTTGCTTACTTTACTCAAATAATTTATTACGCTTTTATTCGAAGAATCCAAAAAGAGAAAAAACAGTTATACATAAAGTATAAGAGTATGCAAAACTATGAAACGAATCCTAATTATATGGATATTGATCATAGTACTGAAAATGCAGAATATGATAGTACTAATGATTATAAAAATTCTGATTTCAAAGTAATAGTTGATGAATTTGTAGATACTTTTGAAAAGAGTAAGAAAAAGAAAGTTACCAAGAAACAAGACACTGCTTTAGAACTTTTTATGAGTGCAGCATGAAGATAGCTTTAATCACAGATACACATTGGGGCGCACGCGGCGATAGTCTCACCTTCCTAAATTACTTCCGAAAATTTTATGATAATGTATTTTTTCCATACTTGGAAGAACATAATATCAAAACGTGCATTCATCTAGGAGATGTAGTAGATCGTAGAAAATTTATTAACTTCAAGATATTAAATGATCTACGAACAAATTTCATTGAACGCCTATGGAAGATGGGTGTAGATACACATATCATTATTGGAAATCATGATACCTTTCACAAAAATACTAATGAATTAAATTCCCTTCAAGAAATATTTACAACTCACGATGGAAAAGTTGAGCCGTGGATGTATTCTTCTCCAAAAGAAGTTGATTTTGATGGATTGGGAATTCTTATGATGCCGTGGATATGTGAAGATAACTATGGTGAATGTATGAAAGCAATTAAAAATACACAATGTCAAATTCTTATGGGTCATCTTGAAGTAAAAGGATTTGAACAACATATTGGTTCATGGAGTCATGAAGGTGTAGAAGCAAATGTCTTTGAAAAGTTTGATATGGCTATGAGTGGACACTTTCACCATAAATCAGACAATGGAACAGTTTATTATTTAGGAAATCCGTATGAAATAACATGGAGTGATTATAAAGATCCCAGAGGTTTTCATATCTTTAATACTGAAACAAGAGAGTTAGAGTATATACAAAACCCCTATAGAATGTTTAGAAAGTTATATTATGATGACAGCGAAGAAACTTTTGAATCATTAACTGAAAAAGACTATAGTGAATACGAAAACACCTATGTAAAAGTAGTAATACAAAAGAAAACAAATCCCTTTTGGTTTGATACTGTACTAGATAAGTTATACACAGCAAACGTTGCTAATCTAGTGGTAGTTGAAAATTTTTCAGATTTGGAGTTTATGGAAGATGATGAGCTAATTGATGAGGCTCAAGATACTTTAACAATTTTAAGCAAATATGTTGATACATTAAATGTAGAAAATAAAACAGAATTAAATTCATTAATGACAGATTTATATAATGAAGCACTAACCGTGGAGACAGTATGATGGAAACTTATGCAGATCTCCTTAAACGTGAAAAAAAGAAAGTAGAAAAGAAAATGACTAATTATAATTACGATGAAATGGCAAAACAAGAAGTAAGAGCAGATTATGATGGTGCGTTAGGTCAAACTGATGCCGTTTCTCCTGAATGGAATGCGAGAAGGAGTGATGAAGACATGATAGAAAAAAGAGCACAATTTGCTCAAGACTTAATCGATACTGAAAAAGATCAAACAGTAACGTTAGACCTTGACATAGCAGACAAAGATTTTGTACATTTAGCCAAAGCAGCACATGAAAGAAATATAACTCTAAACCAATTATGCGTTGATGTTCTTACAAGTTCTTTTAATGATCTTGATTATCGATTTGAACATTCCTCTAAACCTGTTGTACTCTCAGAATACTAAACCTTGATATATTTTAAAAATATTAGGTGGAAAAATTTGCTGAGTACCGGCAATCAATTTACAGAAATTCAATTAAATAAAATTTCCACCACACTAATTGTCGGAGAAAATGGATCAGGCAAATCTACTGTATTAGATGCGTTGTGCTTTGGTCTATTCAGTAAACCATTTAGAAGAATTAATAGACCTCAACTAATAAATTCTATTAATGATGGTGGACTGTTAGTAGAAATAGAGTTTGAAGTTGGTAGCAGATCCTATATGGTTCGTAGAGGAATCAAGAAAAACATCTTTGAAATTTTTGTTGATGGTCAAAGATTAAATCAAGATGCTAAAACTCAAGATCAACAAGAGTATCTTGAAAATACAATACTCAAATTGAACTACAAATCATTTACACAAATTGTTTTATTGGGAGCAAACCACTACATCCCATTTATGCAATTAAAATCACAAGATCGTAAAAGTATTGTTGAAGACTTACTTGATATTCAGATTTTTTCTGTAATGAATCATTTATTGAGATATAAGATATCAGAAAATAAAGAGGAACAACAAAACGTTGAAGTCAATAGAAAATTGGCAGCCGGAAATATTGACACTACTGAAGGTGTAATTAATGATTTAAAAAAGACTAAGAAGAATCAAATTCAACAAAATGAACGTGATATTAGTAACAATGAAGAAGAAATTGGGTCATTAAATACAAAAATACAAGAGTTGATGGATTCAATATCAAATGATAAGACGGCACAAACTCTTAGGGAGTTAGAAGGATATCAAGAAGGCATTGAACGAAAGATGTTAGCAGCCGAAAAGGAAATAGAATTCTATGAACAAAACGATACGTGTTCTACTTGTAGTCAAGAATTAAGTGAAAAGCATAAAACCAAGATGATATCGGCACATCATGGAATAATGCATACGAGTAAAGGTGGGTTATGGGAACTCGGCAATAAAATCGAAGATTTAAAGAAACGATTGGAAGAAGTAACGAACATTCAAACAGCTATTACTACACATCAAAATCAAGTTCAAGCAATTAATGGTTATATTACAAAACTAAAAGATCAGATTAAAGAAATAGAAGGTAGAGAAGATGATATAGATGAGAGAATAAAAAAATTAAAGGAGTTAAAGGGGGAATTGAAATCATGTATAGAACAGTTAGAAAAATTATCAGAACATAAACAGTTATATGAAATCGCAATGGTTTTATTGAAAGATACAGGAATAAAAACACGTATCATCAAACAATATCTTCCAATAATGAATACATTAATTAATAAATATCTCGCATCGATGGATTTCTTTGTATCTTTTAATTTGGATGAAAAATTTGAAGAAAGTATTAAGTCAAGACATAGAGATGAATTCACTTATGATTCATTTAGTGAAGGTGAAAAGATGAGAATAGACTTGGCACTTCTTTTCACTTGGCGAACTATTGCTAAGATGAAGAATAGTGTAAATACAAATTTACTGATTTTAGATGAAGTATTTGATTCCTCTTTAGATGCAAATGGTACAGATGAATTTTTAAAGATACTTAATCATTTAACAGGAAAACAAAATGTTTTTATTATTAGTCATAAGGGAGATGTACTCTTTGACAAATTTAAAGATGTTATTAGATTTGAGAAATTTAAAAACTTTTCGAGGATAGTATGAGAGAATTAGTATTAGAAGATGATCCTATTTTAAGGAAACGAGCAGTTCCTTTTGATTTTGATAATCCACAAGAAGACCCAGAAAAATTAACAGAAGAATTGTTAGATGCAATGCAAAAGTATGAAGGAATCGGTTTATCTGCTTGTCAAATAGGAGTTGACTTAAAAGTATTTGTGATGAGATATAATGGTGGTGCACTAGCAATGTTTAATCCAAGAATAGTTGAATATTCTCCACAAACCACATATATTAGCGAGGGATGTTTATCTTTTCCGGGATTATTTTTTCCAGTAGAGAGGGCGTATGGAGTTTCTACAGAATATTATCGAAAAGACGGAATTAAGATGAGTGGTACATTTGTTGATATAACAGCAAAATGTTTTCAACATGAGTATGATCACATGTTAGGTAAATTATATACAGATGGAGTCAGCAATTTAAAATTAAAGAATGCCAGAAAAAAACAAGCACTCTGGAAAAGGAAAAATGGAAGAGTTCAAAGTTAAAAAAGATAAGAAAATCAGTAGGAAGAAAAGACGCCAAAATAATGATTATAAAAATTGGTCTGTAGATGATGTAGAAGACTTAGAAGAGGAGGAAGAAAAAGAGATAAATATTAGATAGAAAGAACTTTTAAGGAGAATAAATGAAAATAGGAACAAAACTTTTAAAATGGTGGTTAATTTTTTGCTTGATACTTATAGGTTTCGGAACATCATTTCATTTTAACTTGCATTCACAATTATATTCTGCAGATGTTACTAAACTTAGTTTCCTGATTATTATTATTTTCGTATTTACCTCAGTTTGGATTGGAAGAAAAACTTATAATTTAGAAGCCAACTCTGTCATTGATGACAAAATCGATGTTGGATGGTTTATTGCTGAAACTTGTCTTGCATTAGGAATGGTCGGAACAGTAACCGGCTTTTTGTATATGTTAGGAACAGCATTTGAAAATATAGATGTTTCCAATACACAAACATTACAAGACGCCCTTGCCTCAATGGCGAAAGGAATGTCTACTGCACTATATACAACCCTGACGGGATTAATTGCTTCAATAATTATTAAAGTACAATTAGTGAATTATGAAGTGGGCGAGGAAACTAATGAGTTGCTTCAAGGATAGCCCATGTTCGATAAAAATAAATATAAGTCAACTATCGGGTTTACCGATATGTTGTTTAACGTATTGGTCGGCTTTGCCTTTCTTTTCATTGTCGCATTTTTGCTCATAAAACCTGAACAAAAAAAGGCAGACTTTGAAAGAAAAGCTGAATTTGTTATTGTTATGGAATGGGATCATGATCAACCAGATGATATTGATCTCTATGTACAGGATCCAACACAACAAAAAGTTCATTTTAGATTGCCCATAGTCAATTTTATGTATTTAGATAAAGATGATTTGGGTTATGCAAATGATATTGTAACAAATGTAGATGGTGTAATACAAAAAGTAAATATTAATAGAGAAGTAGTAACTATTCGTGGTATTATTGCTGGCGAATATATTATTAATGCTCATTATTATTCTTCAAGGGAATGGTCAAGACTTGGAAATATGGCAGAATATGGGGAATTGCCTACTAATAGTAAACAAGTTCAGGATAAAGAAAAACCATTAACTGTAAAAATTGAATTACATAGAGTTGATCCTTATAAAATTATGTGGGTAGGAGAAAAGAAATTTTTTAAAAAAGGACAAGAAGAAACTTTTCTAAGATTTATTATAGATAAAGAAGGTGATCAAATTGGAGCTTTTACCTATGAAGAAAAGAAATTTGTAACTCCATTTCATAATAGGATGGGAATGGCGCCTGACATAATTGAAGATGAGCCATCTGGAGCAGCACCAATTGAGTCGGATTCTACTACGCCCGGCGATGGAATGAGAGGATTCTAGATATGATCGCGATTTTAGTTTTTGGATTAGTAGTACTATCTACAGTTTGTCTTTGGTTATTAATAGAGCAGAGAAAAAGTTGGAAATTTCTGATTTGGTTTATCCCCATTCTTTTAGTATTAAGTGCATCAACTTATGTTACTTATACTTCAATATTGGGTTATCCAAAAGTTGCTATACCACAAAAAGGATTGTATTTAAAACATTTTATAGATGAACCTAATTGGATTTATCTATGGGTTTTGGGTAAAGATAAAGTACCAATGTCATATCAAATAGTTTATACTAGAGAAACACATAATTCATTAGAGGGCGTTAAAGGTAGATCAGAAGAAGGTGCATTTATGGTTTTAGGTGAAGAAGCTGATATGGATACTGTTGAAGGAGAAGATAAGGAGCAAAATTCTCGGCGTGGTTTTACAATTGGTGGCGATATAGGTTTTTATGAATGGGATTTTGAAACAAGTCTTACACCAAAAGACACACAACAATAATAAAGGAAGACATGAAACAAAAGCTATTATTAGTTTTTATAATGATGGCGACATGGATGTTTGTAAGTTGTACACCGACAGGAACCGGATGTTATGGTTACTGGGAGAAAAAGCGAGATGGATTACAAAGGGGCACTAGAGCAGGATGGAATACTGATTATAAACATCCTTATCGACAATGTGTAGATCAAGATAATATTATATTAAATAAGGAAAAAAGACCTTACGGATGATATGAATTATAAAGTGATTGATAATTTTTTGGATGAAGAATATTTTGACAGTTTGGTAACTCTTTTTACTGTGCCGGTATGGCCTCCTGTTATAACATGGAGCTTAGTGAATCAGGACGAGACAAAAAAAGGTTTAGAAGTCTATACGGACAATAAAAATAAAGATCAATGGGAAGTCAAAGACGAAAAAATATTTTATATGATTCATGTGATTTATGATCATAATATGCCAACAAGCCCCCATTATGATTTATTAATTCCTTTATTGGAGAAAATGGGCACTAGATGTTTGATACGATTGAAGGTCAATCTTTATCCAAATACAGAAATAATTCATGAACATCCATATCATACAGATAATTCTTTTTCCCATACGGGTGCTATATTATCATTGAATACATGTGATGGATATACTAAAATGGCAGATGGAACAAAGATTGATAGTATTGCAAATCGACTATTACTTTTTGATGCAAGCGAAAACCATGCCGCAACAACTACAACAAATGTTTTCGCAAGAATAAATATTAACATGAATTTTCTTTCGTGTAATTTAAATGAAATGGAACACAAGTTCAATTGGAACTAAATTAAGGTTATTATGTTTAGATTTTTTTTAAATAAGAAATGGTGGTTATGGTCTTGGCTCGGCTCAATAATTATTTTAGGATCACTTTGGGTTCAAGTAAAGATTGATGTAAAAATAAACGAATGGTTTGGTGTCTTTTATGACATGATTCAAAAAGCACTTGCTACACCAAATGCAGTTACAATAGGAGAATATTTTGACAGTTTATTTTCTTTTATTACACTAGCAGGAATATATGTTGGACTTTATGTTGTAATAAGTTATTTTACAGCCCACTATTTGTTTAGATGGCGTACAGCAATGGTTGAATGGTATCATAGTGTATATGAGAAAGCTAGAACAATAGAAGGTGCATCACAAAGGGTTCAAGAAGATACAATTAAATTTACCCGTATAATGGAAAGTTTAGGAACATCTTTAATTGAATCGATTATGGTTTTAGTTCAGTTTATTCCTATATTATTTGGATTGTCAATGGGCATTCCAATATTCTTTTTTGGTGATTGGGAATATGGATTGATTACAGGTGCGTTACTTTGGACATTGGGTGGTACTGCATTTTTAATTGGATTGGGGTGGATATTACGTCTAGTTGGTATAGAATATGATATACAAGCAAAAGAAGCGGCATATAGAAAAATACTTGTCATCGCCGAAGATGATGGAACAGTTAGACCAAAGAAAATTGAGGAGTTTTTTGATGATGTTCGTAAGATTCATTTTTTAAGTTACTTACGTTATCTATATTTTAATATTGGTCGAATGGCATACTTACAAGCAAATGTATTATCAGCTTATGTATTCCTAGCACCAGCAATAGTTGCAGGAGTGATGACTCTAGGTGTAATGCAACAAATAATAAGGGCATTTGGTCGAGTAGAAGGATCGATGCAATATCTATTAAAGGCGTGGCCTACCATTATTGAATTAATGAGTGTCTATAGGCGTTTACGTGAATTTGAAACTAAATTGAAAGGATAACATGGATAGTTATACAATGTGTACTCAAGTAATATCTGAAATGTCAGATAGAAATCTGTGGATGGGATTCGTTATGTTCGGTCTTGGAATTTTATTAGGAATTTATTATGGGACGGAGGTGATAAATGGGGAGACAGATACAACAAACCCCTAGAAAGAAAGAATTGTATAAACCATTACCCTATTATCTTACGATAAAAGAATCAGATATTGAAGGTCTTGGAATCTTTACAACAAGACCTATCAATAAGGGTGAATTAATTGGAATTACTCATCATGCAAATGAACGAGCTGAAGATGGTTGGATTAGAACTCCTCTAGGTGGATTTGGTAATCATTCTGATGATCCTAATTGTTTTAAACTTTTAATGGATCCTGTAACTTTTTGGATTGGTGCGTTAAAAAATATTAAAGCGTGGGAAGAACTTACCTGGACATATACAATGTATAAAATACCAAGAAAAAAATAATGTCAATTCATGAAATTTTTTCAATTCCAATATATGAAACTAAATTGGAATTAGATACTGAAAAAATCGAATCATTTTGTAAAGAATATCAAAGTACACATGATTCCGCTAATAAAACTAATGTTGGGGGTTATCAATCTCATGATTTACAACTTAATCATCCTATTTTACAACCTCTAATTGCAAAATTAGTACATCATTCAGGCACTTTTCGGGGTAATGTACAAGTAATATCTAACATGTGGTTTAATGTTAATCAATACAAGGATAGTAATGCTCCTCACATTCATCCATTGTCTGTTTATTCAGGAGTATATTATGTTACAACTCCAGAAAATTGTGGTCAAATACAATTTCAACATGCGGCAACGGATCTTTTAATGTATTGGGAAAGAATAGCAGGTGGATCTCCACACGCTTCATCTATTTGTAATTATCCGGCTATTAAAAATACTTTATATATATTTCCAAGTTGGGTAAAACATTCTGTATTACCAAATAAAAATCAAGAGGAAGAAAGAATATCAATATCTTTTAATACTTCCAATGGGGTGTGATGCCTATATATGAATATAAATGTGACAAATGTAATTGTTTATGGGAAGAAATTCAGAAATTTTCTGATCCCGTATTAACCTTATGTAAAGGGTGTGAGAAAGAAGGAGGTGTTCATAAACTCATACCTGGCCAAATGAATTTTATTCTCAAAGGTGATGGATGGTATAAAGACGGATATTCATCACGAAAAGAAAATGAGGGTGTTGATTCTGGGGCGGCGCAGGTGACTACTGACCAGTAACCAAATCGGCGGGGCTCGTCATCCGTCTGCAGTAGAGTCGATAAAACGAGGACTCTTTGACTGTAACACTCTCATCTTATAAATAATCTGTTATGGAAAAAAAATACAGAAAACTTTATAATACTTGGAAATACAAAAAGGGTAGTTTCATGGAATTTAATAATCCCATTTTTCAAACCCTTTTGGGTTTGGTAATATTTTACATTGGCTTAAAGATGTTCTCAGGTGGTATGAAGTCAATGGGAAAACTAGAACATCTTGAATATTTTATACACAATCCCTATTGGATGTTTTTTGGTGCAATAGGGTGTACTCTCCTCTGGCAATCCTCATCACTTTCAACAACCG
>VTLG01004294.1_pt1 | contig 26768 bp, 47 predicted proteins | sample 4694571 | NCBI WGS metagenome assembly VTLG01 (sample SAMN12604809, study PRJNA352737) | marine metagenome | biome: ENVO:00000447; feature: ENVO:00000209|ENVO:00000569|ENVO:01000036; material: ENVO:00002151; isolation source: viral sequences binned using virsorter ...
TTTCCAAGTAGAAGGGTTTTCGGAGTTCTCTGCCTCTGCATCCTTGTTTTCTTGTGATATTTGCATTCTCCACATATCTTCTTCGTGGATTAGTTCGTGAACCTCCATTTTTTTCATTTCTTCAACACTTTTACCATATAATTGAGCATATAGTTTTGTGCAATTTAAAATCTTATTATCATTAGCCGTAACAATCACTTGATAAGTTTCATAATCTTCTTGAATTGTAAAATTTTGATTATTATTAGTTTTCAATAATTCGTGTAATTCGTGTTTTTCTTCATTTACCAGATTAATTTCCTTTTCTAGTTCTTGAATCCTATTGTCCTTTTGATTGATTTGCGTTGTAAGTGTGTCAATAAGTCTTTCTGTTAAAACTTGGGACATTTCTCCAATCTCCTTGAATTTATGATTTTTTGTAGTTTGTTTCAAATCAGTAAACTCAACAATCCCGTCTGCATTATAATTGACACTTTTTTGCAATGTCGTTGCTAAAGATTGCAGATTAATTTTACGAATAAAGGGGGTTTTCCCTGTCCTCCACAACCTTATTGTGTTACGAGAAACACCCACCCGCTCACCTAATTCAACATCTGAAAGAGGAGAATGGTTTATTGCATCAATGATCGTTTTCCCTATTGATAATTTGCTCACATTGTAATTTAGGGTATCAATTTGCATTATTTACTGAAATATTTGTAATCATTTAATGAAATATAAAATGATTTTATGATTCAAAAAAGCAATATTTTGAAATATATTATAATTATTATGTTGCACTATGTTGCAATATAGACTTATCTTAATGAAGCATTAAATAATGCGGTTTTAAACTAAACACAAATAAAAGGAATCGAAAAATGAAATTGACAGAAAAACAAATGATAAAAGCATTACAAACTAAAACTGTTTCTAAATATAGTAAAGATGAAAGGAGACAAATAATGAATTTTGCTTTTGGAGAAGATTTTATGCAATCTGAAAATAAAGGTGAATTAAAAGAATATGAAGAGGTTGCATAAATGAATGATAGAACTTTTTACCTCTCATTAGGCTTTTTAATTGGAATGTTTTTATCAAATCTAGTAATGGTTTATATGCCACCACAAGAACCCGATTTTATTTGTGGCGGTTGTGGTTCTCCATATTGGTATTCACAAATCGCAGATGGGGAAGATTTTTAAAAGGATGAGGAAAATGAACAAGCAAACAATAAAAACCTTATTAAAGCAAGAAGAACGATCACAGGCTTGGTTATCACGGAAACTTGGAGTGACACCCGCCTCAATGTCGTATTGGCTCAATGGTAAGGTTCAACCAAAGGAAAGTGTTTTGCAGCGGATTGCGGACATTTTAGGAACAAAAGTAAAACAAATAACGGGAGAATCGAATGAAAATTAAGGAATTGCAAAAAAAATACAATCTCCAGAAAAGTGATTTTTGGGAATTGCCACAAAATGGGACTTGGATTTTAAAGCACGATGCTATTGAAAAAATCAAAACTATTGAGAATATTCAATTGGATGATTGGCAAGTGCTTAATTCAGAAACAGATTTGTGTCGTTTTTTAATCACGATGTCAATGGATGATGGGGGTGTCAAGAGAGTAGTGCAAACCATTGGTGAGGCAGATAGAAAAAATTGTAAAGCCAATTATTTGGGATCGATGGCGGAGAAACGTGCTATCGGGAGAGCCGTTTTAAAATTAATTCGTGCTTATGAATATGGTATTTATTCAGATTCAGAATCGGATGATTTTAAAAAACCCGCTTATACAATAACCGAAAAGCAGAAAGAGAAATATCAAGAGTTCTTAAATAGCGGTGCTTATGAGGGAGAAAAGCAAAAGATGAATAATTGGTGGAAAAAACTTACAACAGAGATTCAAGCGGAAAGAGGTTTGAAACGTATGCAAAGTATTGTTGATAAATATCTTCAAAAAAAAGTAAAAGGGGTTGCATAAATGAAAATTGGAGAATGCGACATAAATGCAAAAATTATAAAACTAGAAAAAGAAATTGAATATGCTAAAGGTTACAAAGATGGTTATTCAGAGGCGGTAAAAAGCACACAAAAAATATTCAAAAAAAGTTTTATAAACAATAAACAGGAGATTGTATAAATGAAAATAACAAGAATGAACAAGGGTAGTTGGGGCAAGGTAAAAGCCTTTTTTGATCTTGAAACAAGTGAAGGGTTTACCATAAAGGGATTCAAACTAATTGAAGGAATAAACGGCTTATTTGTTGGATTCCCAAGCGAAAAAAAGGAAGATGAATACGTTGCCACAATTTGGGCGGAAAAAGCACTCAAAGAGGGTGTTAATGAACTTGCTCAAAGAGAATATGGCAATCCAGATTGGGACAAGAGTGGATTGGAGGAGAACAGTAAACAAACAACGGAAGAATCAGATATTCCGTTTTAACTGATGAACAAGGGGTGGTGAGATTCGGGAGATTTTACCACCCCCACAAAATAAGGAATCGAAAGATGGCAAAATTACTAGATGAGATTACAACAACAGATCGTTTTGTTCTTTTCATAAATTGGCTTGTAAGGGTTAAAAAAATGGGTGCATTGGCAATTGTTGATGCCGTTGAAAAACCATACAGGACAGAGATCCAGGAATTGTTTGATGAGTTTCGGGAGGGTGTGTAAATGATAAATGAACAAATGATTGGAATCATAACAATTTCAGATGATGATATTTGGATGGATTTTTTAGAAAATGCAAGTGATAAGGAATATAGGAGGTTCGCTTTGATTAATTGCGATGAATGTGGTGGTGATGGTATTTATACTGATTCACAAGATGATTATTCTGGTGGATTTTGCCAACAATATGAATTCCCCGCATCTTGTCCTTGTTTAGCGGAAAATGATGATAAAATCGTTGAATATTGGAGGGCAAAGAAATGAAAGATGTCGGATATTTTTCACACGATGCAAATGCTCATCACGATCCTAAAATTATTAAAATGTTAGCAAAACACGGGTGGCAATCTTATGGGTTATTTTGGGCGATTATTGAAATGTTAAGGAATGAATCAGAATATCAATTAAATACGGATTACGACACCATTGCCTATGCTTTGCGATCGGATAGCGAATTAATCAAAAATATTGTTGAGGACTTTGATTTATTTATTATTGATGATGATGTGTTCCACTCTGCGCGGCTTGATAAATGTATGGCAATTAAGGAAGAAAAATCAGAAAAAGCCCGACAATCCTCGTTAAAAAGGTGGGAACGTAATGCGAATGCAATGCAAACGCATACCGATCGGAATGCAAGTAAAGTAAAAGAAAGTAAAAGAAAAGTAAATAAAGATAAAGATATTAAAAGTCTGGATTCGATCAATAAAGAATATTTGAATGAATTACAGGAAAAGCATCTTGATATTGATGTTCCATTGCAATTTGAAAAATTTACCAATTATTTATCTGCTAATGGTAAGACATACAAAGATTACAGGGCGGGTTTCCGTAATTGGCTTGTGAGTGGTTTTTGTGAAAAGACGGATAAAATCAAGATTGAAAGAGAAAATAAAAATGCTAAAAAATTGAAACTTGAACGTAAAAAATATCTTGAAGAAAATTCGGCATCTGGTGATGAGGTTAAGGCATTAATGAAAGAGGCAATAAACAAAGTAGGTAGAAAATACCAATCTTGAAATTTATTAAAAATATTGTTGAAGAATATGACCTTAATGATGAAATCAAAGAATCAATGATTAATGAACTAGAAAAACAAATGATGGATTGGTGGAAGATACAAGCGAATGAGTATTCTAAAATGCTATTAATAAAAGAGAATAGAATCAAATTCTTGGAAGGTAAAAAGAAATGAAACATTTAAGTATTAATGACATTCTTGCAATGCACGAGGAGAATTTATTTCTCAAAAATCAACAGGCGATATTGCTTGAATTGATTAGCAAGATAAAACATTTTCAGCCCAAAATGGTTGATGATTATTTGAGGGAGGCGGGAATTGATGGCTAACCTTACAAAAAAGGGCAAAGGGGAGGGGGACGTTCTCGATTCCACCCCCTCCCGTCCTGTGTGGTTTTTACCATATGATAACAATAAGATTGATGCAAGTCTCCGTTATTTAAAGGCAAGACCATACGCATCATTTAAAGTGAAATTTTGTTTGAATTGCAGAACTGCGTTTGAATATTCATATTGTCAAGCCTTTAGATGCACAGTTGTTGATTATTATGAGGATTTTCCATCTATTAGTTGTGAAAAGGAGGTGTGTCCCAAATGCCAATAAATAGTCAAGCAAAAGGAAAGCGATATGAACGAAAGATTGCAAAGTATATTAATAAAATTTTAGGGACATTTTTAAGAAGAACACCACAATCTGGAGGAATGGAATTAAAAGGTGATATACTTGAAATTAATCCAGATTCACCCGTTTTTGATAAACATATTGAATGTAAAAATCATAAGGCTTTGCACATACCAAAATGGTGGGATCAAACAATTCGTGATTGTCCCTCTGGGAAAACCCCTGTATTAATTTTCAATATGAAGGGCAAAGATATGGTGTGTATCGAATTAAATGATTGGCTTGGTTATTTGGTTGAAGATGAAAAGTAAGGAAAAGCAGATTTTAGAAAAATTAAATGAATTTACTGATTGGGATCTGAAAGAGGTTAATTATGAATATAGTCGATTCGATGCTTATGGTGATGATTTTATTGTTGAGATTAAAGACAGGGGGACGTATTACGAAAAAGTAATGATTGAGTTCGATAAATATTCATTCAACAAAGAATATGCCAAAATATCAAGTATAAAAAATAAAAAGAATTATCAATTCATTTATGCGGTAGGTATGGAAGATGAGGTGTATTTGTTTAATATTTCAGATTTGGATCGTATGGGACACAATTATTGTTGGGAATGGCGAGAATTACCAAAATCAACAGAATTTAATAAAAAGGGCAAGGTTAAAAAATTAGTCGGATATATAAACATTAATTACATAGTAGGAGTTATTGATGAACGAGATAAATGAAATCTGGTTGGCAATTGAAGGATTGCAAGAATCAATTACAGATATTGATGAAAGATTAATCGAGGTTGAAAAGCATTCACATCCCCCTGTTAAATGGGAGGCGGAAATCGGTGAATTAAAAGAGTTGGTTGATACTTTATATAAAAAATTGGCAGAGTTACAGGATAACGATGACAGGGATGAGGGGTTGGACACAAGAAATTGTGCCTCATCCTAAAAATTAAATAAAAAACAATAAAATATGAAAATATTAAATTTATATTCTGGTATAGGTGGTAACAGAAAATTATGGGGGGGGGATATTGAAATTACGGCAGTAGAACTTAATTCTGATATTGCTAAAATATATCAAGATTTTTTTCCTAATGACATTGTTATTGTAGGAGATGCACATCAATATTTGCTAGATCATTTCCAGGAATATGATTTCATTTGGTCATCACCGCCTTGTCCTACACATAGCAGACCAAGAAAGTGGGCGCATCATCAAAACCCACCCATATATCCTGATATGAAACTTTATCAGGAAATTTTATTACTGGAGGGATATTTCAAAAAAAGATGGGTTGTTGAAAATGTCATCAGTTGGTATGATCCCTTAATAAATCCGTATTTATATAAAGAGCATTATTATTGGAGTAATTTTTTTATAGGTGGTAGCCCAAAGGAAAGAGAATACAGACAATTTCATACTGCGACAATTAAAGAAATGCAAAACAAATTGGGTATTGATATATCAAAATATAAAGGCATAAATAAACAAGTTGTTTTAAGAAATTGTGTAGAACCAAAAGATGGTTTGCACATATTCAATCTGGCTATGGAAATAGATGCAAAATTAGATACAGAGCAATATAGTTTATTTAAATAAAAAACAATAGAAGGAGTAAAAAATGGAACTTGAAATACTAAACACATTAAATGAAATAAAATCTTTAATTAAAACAAATAAGACCATTAAGTGGTTAGATATGAAAGAGGCTTCAAGACAAACATCTTTGTCGGTTAGTACAATTAGAAGGGCAATGATTTCGGGGGATTTAAAATATAGTGATGTAACGGGAAAAATACTTTTTAAGGTTGAAGATATTAGCAGTTGGTTAAATGGCTAGAACAAAAGAAGAATTGAGGATTGCGGTTGTTGAATTGTCTGTTGAGATAGAAACATATAAATCAACAATAGAAACGCAAATGTCAATGATAGAATCATTATGTGGAGAGAATTATGAACTTAAAGCAGAGATTAACATATTACAAAACATTGTCAGATCATACATTCCAGATTTGGATTCTGGAAAGAATTAGTGTATGGACAATATTAACAACCTACACGATAGGTTTTTGGATGATATTGTTTTGGGTGTTCATTTAAAATTAGTAGGAATAAGACTTTTTAAATGTGAGCAATGCGAAAAGGTAAGGAAAACAAAGCAATATGAATATCAAAATGCGAAATTTATTGAGGACTATGTGCCGAAAATGTGGAAAGCATTATGCGGAAAGTGTGCAAAAAGAGAGTGTGGAAAAAGAATCTTCGACAACTTCACATTGGGAGAGTGAGCTGCGAGTGATTAGGATAAACAGGAAAACGGGGGAAAAGATTATTGAAAAATAAAGGATGATAATATTATGGTGACAAAAAAGAAATCTCCGAGAATATTGCCCGTCATTGAAGAAATACAACCGAACTACCCATTCCCGCAAGTATCATTTGATACAAATAAAGTATTCGATCAAATACATATAAGAAATACATATATCAGAGCAATGAATGATGCCTTAAAAGAAAATGAAATTGGATACAATGACAGAATAAGATATTTGTCCAGAAAATGGTTCTCATCACCTCAAAACATTGAAAGAATAATAACAGATAATACGGAGAAATAAAACCTTACTTAAAAGTAAGTAATCTTGTATAAAACTATTTTGATAAACTCGACATTAAAATCAAGGCATTAAAAACATTTTTGAATTAACAACAGAATTGAATAGCCAGAGGAAAATGCTTACGACCGCAATAACTGAAATGAAAAAACGAGGAATAAGCAAAGCAAAAGCAGAATCCGAATATCGGATCGCTTTGGCAACTAAAATGCTCAAAGAACGTGAATCTGGAACTCCTGTAACTATTATAAACGATATATGTAGAGGCTCAAAAGAAATTGCATTATTAAAAATGGAAAGAGATATTGCCGAAACATTATATGATTCGTGTTTGCAAAAGATATATCAAACCAAAATGGAGATTGGTATTATAGAGAACCAGATGAATGCGGAGAGAAAGGGGCTCTGATATGTCTGTTAAAAACGGAACAAAAACGGGGGGTAAGGATAGCAAAGGACGTTTTGTTGCGGGGAATAAATTAGGCAAAGGGCGACCAAAAAAAGATTTGTGTGCCTCTGATCTTATAAGGGCAAAGGGCGATTCTATTGCAGAAGATGGACGTTCTGAATTACAAATTATTATTGACAAGTTATATCAAAAAGCAAAAGGTGGAGATTTAAGGGCGATTGAAATGATATTTGATAGACTAGAGGGCAAACCAACACAAATGACTAATGTGAATTTTAATAATCCCGTATCATCCGTTCAACTTGTAGAATCAAAAGATGTTTGATTTAAAATTTAGAGAAGAAAATTATTTTCCAACACAATGGCAATTTCTGACATCTGATAAACCAATCAATGGATATATTGGCGGATTTGGCAGCGGAAAGACCTATGTCTTTTTAAGGAAAACATTATACAATTTATTAGATAAAAAAAATGAATCTGGATTGTCTAATGGATGGATCGTTTACCCAACGTATGATCTTGCGGAAGAATTGTTTGTGCAACCATTTAAAGAACTACTTGAGCAAATTGAAATGCCTTATGAATATAATCAAGCAAAGCACAGATTTACAACTCCCGCAGGAAATGTAAAAATATATCAATTACAGAAGGCACAGAGGATTGTAGGGAGTGAATTGACATTTATAGGATTTGACGAATTTGATATTGAATCATACAAGAATTGTGATGTGGCATTCAAAAAAGCAATTGGAAGAATGAGGGGATCAGAAAATTGCGAAATATATATTGTTTCCTCACCAGAGGGTTATCATTATTTATATAAGATATTTGTTGAAGAAGATAATGAAGATCGTTTTTATGTAAGAGGGAAAACAACAGATAACAAGTATTTGCCAAAGAATTATATTAAATTGCTAGAATCTAATTATGATGATAGAATGCTCAAAGGATACAGGGATGGATTATTTCAAAATTTCCAACAAGGGCAAACATATTATTGTTGGAATCGTGATGAAAATATTCGTGAATATAAGTATGATCCGACATTACCCATTCATATCGGAAATGACCAAAATGTCGATCCAATGTGTTCGGTATTGTTTCAAGTTCATAGCATTGAACCAACGATAAGAATATTTGATGAGGTTGTAATTCGACATAGTGGGGGAAATGAATTATTGACCGAAAGAATGTGCAGAGAAATTAAAAGAAGATACCCAAATTCTAGGGGTTTTTATATATACCCAGACGCATCAAGTAGGGCAAGGAAAACATCAAGCAGACGGACAGATTTCCAAATTATGAAAGATGAGTTTGAAGGTATTGGGGAGGTGTTAATTGAAAGAAGAAACCCCCCTGTGGTTGATCGGGTGAACCTAGTTAATAAGATGATGGAATCATTAATTGTTGATCCATCTTGTAAAATTATGATAAGGGATTTTGACCAGGTTACAAACAAACCCAACACTCGTGAGATCGATAAGGGGAGTAATAAAGAATTATCACATATTTCCGATGCGTTGGGGTATGCGTTAGTAAAATTAATAGGAATAAAAAAACATAACGTGAGGGCATTACAACGATGAGTAAAGCAATTGTATTAAAAAGCAGATATGACGCACAACAACAGGAAAAGGATGAGTGGACACAAAAGAGATTAATGGCTCTCGATTTTTATCAAGGAATGACAGATGAATATGTATTGAATGAATACATTGGTTCTTCAAGGGATAAGATCACACCATCCCAATCTGGTATCACTAAACGGATTATTGATCGAACATCATTGGTGTATGAACAAGCACCAAAAAGGATTGTAACGGGTAACAGATATGAGGAGTTTATTCATCCCAATAAAAACCAAAGATTACAACGATTTGAAAGACTTGTTTCATTGCTTGGTTTAGTAATAATCAAGCCTTGTTGGAATGGTGAGCAAATTGAATTGCAGATATTGACAGATTTCGAGCCAGAATTTGGTGATGATCCATTGAAACCAATCGCATATTCATATCCATTAGCAACAAGATCAAGTGTATATGATGACACAGAAGAAACTTGGATGTATTACTCGGACAATGAAATGTTTAAATATACCTCTCATAACAATCAAAAAATGTATTCAGAAGAAAATCCAGAAGGTGGGAATCCATATTTAAAAATGCCCTTGATTCCTGTTTTTAGAGATGGGAAACCAGATACATATTTTCTTGATACAATTGCATCTGATACATTAGTTCGTGGACATTTAAAAATCTGTGATTTATTAACTACCAAACATCAAAATCAAAAGTATCAAAGTTTCGGAATGATTGTTGCATCTGGTGAAATGGATAATAATTATCTAGAAATTGCACCCGATAAGATCACAAGAATTGAGGTTGATTCTAATATCCAAATATTATCTCCACCAGATACATCACAAAGCATTGATGCAAGTATTCGGACAATGTATAAAATGTTAGCACAAGATTATCATTTAAGCACATCATTCGTTGATGAATCTGAACAAGCATCTTCGGGCATATCATTGGCAATTAGAAATGCAGAATTAAATTCAAAACGCAAGAGTGATATTTCTAGATATAGGGCATTTGAACACGAATTGCACGAAATGGAAAGACTTATCATTAACCACCACACAGGGGTTGATATTGGTGAACTTGAGATGGTAGATTTCGGTGAATCGGAAGAAGTATATTCACCAGAGCAACGCAGAGCATTGGAGAAGGAAGATTTGGCAATGGGAATTAAGGATTTGGCGGATATAGTTATGGAGAGGAATCCAGATATGTCAAGAGAAGATGCGGAGGAATATCTTGCCGAAAGAAGTAAATCAAAACAAGTGATTAAACAGAAATCAGACACCCCAAACAATATATTTAAAATTGGCGAGTAAAGTAGAAAAATACCTTGACCGCATTGATTCCTTGAAAGATGTGGTTGAAAAGAATAGTGAAAGTTTATTGAAAAATATAGATTTGGATAAATTAATGGCAGAACCTCGCAAGTATTTAAAGATATATGCAAAGGCATTTTATGAGGCACATTCTCAAGAGTTATTGAAAGCAATATCAATTGGAGAAAAGCACGGAAAAGATGTTGTAAAATGAAAATGAAATTAGTGAAAAAGAGTTTTGATTTTAATAATGTTCCAAGTGTTCATAAACTTGTAAATCGGGTTGCACAGATCATTGTGAAGGATGTCAAAGATGGTGTTGCAAAGGGTGTTGATATAAACGATAATAATTTCGATCCATTAAAGCCATCAACGATAAAAGCAAAAAAAAGCAGAGGATCAAAAACACCAACAAAACCTTTGCTTGATACTCATAGGATGGCGGGAAAATCTGGTGGAAAAGGAATATATTTAGACCAAAGAGCATCAAAAGGGAAACACAGGGCAACAATAAAGATTCCCGCAGATCGGCAATATGTTGGCGGTGTGCACAATGAAGGGCTTGGAGATATGCCGAAACGTGAATGGTTTGGTATCTCAAAAAGAGCCGTAAAACGTGCCGATAAAATGGTGAAAGAGTTTATGCGACTATTATATAAGGTTAGGGGTAAATAATGCCAAGAACATACCAAGATGAGGCAATTATTATTGAAGCAGAGTTGTCTGCATTGGCGGAAAAGGTTGCAATTGATATTGAATCGCTAATATTAAGAATGTCATTATCGGGTGCAGAAGAATCCGTTATTACTGCAACATTATTTCAAGACTTACAATCAAGCGGAGTATTATTTGGACAATTTAAAAATGGAGTAAAAAACGCAACAAAAGATGCTTTGTTGAATGTTGCAAATATATCCGCAGAAAAAGAATTTACAAAAGCGGGTGTTGAAACCTTTAAATGGATCACAGTTTCGGGGAATCCTTGCCCCGATTGTGCAGATCGTGAGGGTGAGATTGGAACTGCCGAATATTGGGATGCAGTAGGACGTGAAAAGTCTGGTTTTAGTGTGTGCGGTCGTCATTGCCAATGTCAAATTGTTCCCGCATCGTATAAAGGCGATACGAAAATCATAAGAAAATAATCCCCATCCTGTAAAGAACCTTACCAATAAGTAAGTAATTTTATATAAATCCATCTCTCTAATATTGGGTGTTCATCAACTCAACAAGAGAGGTAAAAATGTCAAACGAAACCCCATCAAATCCAGATGTAAAATCGGATTCCACCAATGCGGAAGGTGTAAACGAAACCGCACAAGGCACAAAAGCCGAAACAAATGACACAATTCCAAGAGCAAGATTAAATGAAGAAATTGCAAAACGAAAAGAGTTGGATGCAAGACTTTCAGAATTTGAAAAGGCAAAGGAGATTGAGGCACAGAAGAAATTGGAAGAAGAAGGTGAGTATAAAACCATCTTATCTAATAAAGATGCCGAAATTGAAAGATTAAAACCTTTTGAAGAAGAACTTGTGAAATGGAAAAAAGAACAGAGAGATGAAATTCTTTCAACAATGTCCGATGTGGACAAAGAAGAATTTGGCGATCTCCCTTACGGGCAACTAAAAAAGGTTGCAAGAAGATTAAATGTAAATGAAAAATCTGTTCCTGTTGATGTTGAAAAGCCATCGCAAAGACAATTCCAAGAAACAGGAGTTGGTGACTTTCGTGATTCGGCAAAAGGTTTGTCGGCAAAACAACGTCAATCAAAGTGGTCAGATTTTTTAAAATCACAAAAATAAATTAAGGAGTTAATCCAATGGCAGACACAAGTCAAAGACAGGGTGCAACGAGTTTTTTGCAAGACCTATGGACAGGTGCGGTTTTAAAATACGCAGAAGTAAACTATAAATTAAGAAATGCGGTTACTGATTTTACATCATTAACAAATGGCGGTTTTGGTGAGAATATCAACATTCCAACATTAAGTGCAGAAACGGCAGTTAATTACACAGGAATTGATGGCAGTTCAAACGATGCTGCGGTGACATTCACAAATGATACTGACGGGCAAGTTACTATCAATTGCAATTTGCAACCCGCTGTTGCTAAAAGAATTAGCGACATCGTTGCAACTCAATCATCATTTGATATTTTCGATGGTATGGCTAAATCAATGGCACAAGGTATTTCAAAATCTGTTGAAAATGGTATCAAAGCGGTAATGGTTGCAGATACAACAAATGATGTTCAGTTGGGTGCGGATACTACAGTAACCGATGCAGAATATGAAACAGGGGTTCAAGGTGCAATTGCAAAACTACTTGCAAAAGATTGTCCGCTTGATGATGGTGGTTTATATCTGTATTGCTCACCCGCAATGTATTCATCATTATTAAAATCTGATGATTTTTCACAAGCAAATCTGCGTGGTGATGGTATGAATCCTCTAGCAAGTGGTGTAATCGGAACTATATATGGGGCACAAGTTGTTGCATCTTCATTATGGGATAATGCAACATTAGCAAATGACGAAGTTGAAGCAACTTTGTTCCATAGTTCATCAACAGGGGTTGCATTCTCTATTGAGCCAAATGTAAAAGCACAAGAGAACATTGCTTATTTATCAACTGACCTTGTTGCATCTTGTTGTTATGGTGCGGGTGTTGTAAATGGCGATTTAATATCTAATATTAAAGTGTAAATAAATGATTAAAGGGGGCGATGTATTTCGCCCCCTTTATAAATACGGAGATTGTAAAAATGATAAAAAAAGCAAAGAAAAAAAGTTACACAATCGGTTCTGCATTTGCTCAAAATGGGGGCAGAGGTGGGAAAATTATGGCTAAAAGCATAAAAGGTTCTTCCCCCGCAATGGCAATGTCAAAAAGAAAACCACAAGTGGGTTTTATGACATTTAAAGATTTTTTTGCGGAATTAAATCCTATAATAAAACATTTGCATAGTGTAAACCCTAAATCATTAGAACCAATAATTCAACGTGATTATGCAATGGAAAAAGCACAACAAAAAGCAAGAAAAAATATAGGTTCTGGACGCATAGGCACTAAAAAGAAAAAAGGCGGAAGGTAGATATAAAATAAGCCAATGCCAAAATTTGGGAAAAAATCAAAAAGGGTTTTAGGGGAACTAAACGAAGATTTGCAAGAACTTTTGAACGAGGTCATTAAATATGTGGACATTAGTCTAATAGAGGGCAAAAGATCACTTGACAGACAAAAGGAATTGAAAAAACTTGGATCAACTAAAACCCTTGATTCAAAGCATTTAACAGGCGATGCAATTGATCTTGCACCATACCCAATTGATTGGGAAAACAGGGAAAGGTTTATTTATGTTGCGGGTATTATTAAGGGTATTGCCTTTGATTTGGGGATTCCTATTACTTGGGGCGGAGATTGGAATGGTAATTTTGATTTATCGGATAACAATTTCGATGATCTTGTTCATTTTGAATTGAGGTATTAATGTCATCAAACAATTATAAATCGGCACAAAAGCACAGGGAATGGGTAACAATGACACTTACGAGAATTAAAAGTGACGTTGAACATATAAGGGAGAAGGTAATCGCAAATGAAAGACATTTATCACAACTCAATGGTCGTGTCGGTAAGGCGGAGAATTCGATCTCTAAAATACAGGGTGTTGGCGGTGTTCTTGCTATTTTGTTCACCTCCCTGTTTGGTTATTTTTTTAATAAAAATTAAGGCTTTTTGAAAACTAAAAAACATCGTAGAGCAGTTGTAATTCCAGATCAGCATTATCCATTGCACGATCAAAAGGCTATCAATTGCGTATTAAAGGCGATACGAATTATTAAACCAAGCATCTTCATTAATTTAGGAGATTGTGGAGAATGGTCAAGTGTTTCGCATTGGAATTGGAAACGTAAAAAGAAGCCACCAATGGAATATTTATTGCCAATTATTAAGGACGAGGTCAAGCAAGTAAATGATGGAATTGACCAAATGACGATGACACTCGATCACGTTGGTTGTAATGAGAGATATATGCTTACGGGTAATCACGATCATTGGTTAAATCAATTTGTTGAAGCATATCCATATTTGGATGAATTCACTTTTGAGAATGCTTGTCGATTAAAGGAACGAGGATATACAACATTGGCATATAATGAGCCTTTGAAGATTGGAAAATTGCTTTTTATTCACGGGGCATACGTTTCTGTTCATCACGCAAAAAAGCATCTGGCTCAATATGGGATGTCGATAATGTATGGACACACACACGATATTCAAAGGTTTACCCATACAAGGCACGACAATTCGATCGGTGCGTGGTCAATGGGATGTTTGAAAAAAATGGATTCTGAATCAAATGAGTGGTTGTCTGGTCGATTGCATAATTGGGGGCATTGCTTTGGAATTGTGGATTTCTTTCCAGATGGAAATTTTAAAGTTGAGGTTGTGGAAATTGTAAACGGGCGAACAAGTGTATGGGGACAAATAATAAATGGGTAATAATTATAAATATAATGATAAATCTTATCGCTAATTATATTGAATCAAAACCCAATTATTCGTGTCCTAGTTACTGCGGTGTAAATCACGCACACATAAAGGTTAAATATGGATTTTCTAACAGAATATTGGGAACAACTATCGACATTCGTCTTTCTGGTTGTGATACTGACACGACTACGGACAGACGTGGATGTTTTAAAAGAAAAGGTAAAAACACTATTCGATTTGTGGAATAGGGAAGGAAAATAATAAATGGCAAGTATATTTGCATTCTTAACAAAGACACTTTTAACTGAAAAAATACTGAAAGAGGTTTTGATCTTTCTTGGAGATTATTGTGTTAAAAGTTCTAAAAATAAACTTGATGATGTGCTTTGGTCAAAGGTGAAAAAAGCATTGTATAAATAGTGCGAAAATTTAAGGATTAAGGAATTGAAAAATGGCAAAAACGGATTTCAGATATAGCGATACGGATTTTTTCAGATCAATTTGTCCAGATTATGGGAAATACTTATCAAGAGTTCATTTAAAAGATTTTCTCCAAGTTAGTGGGGATAAATGGCAAATGGGTAGTGTAGGAACAAAGCCGTCACAAGTATATTTTGACGGGATGGAGGGAACAGAGGTTGCAAATTATTCAGATGTCAATTCTGTTAAGGAATGGCATTATTCAGAGAATGATGATTTACTTACTATATATGTAAGAAATACAAATGACAACCCAAATGATGATGAGGTGATTGAGATTGGAGAAGATACAAAAACATTCATTGAACAACAATTGACAAATGCCTCAATGATGTTAAATTCATTAATAATTTCAGTTTTGACACCAATACCTAAATCATTCATTTATAATGACACAGAAGGCACAGAAACCCCCGAATATGACTATGTTTTGAAACGTGCCGAATGTTTACTTGCTTACTCATCTTTGGCGGATGCAGAGGGCGAATTTGAACTCGCAGATCGATTATATGCACAAGTTACCAATTTTGAGAAAACGGGTATTGTGGATAAAATCAATTCTGGAGATATACAACTCTCACCATTTAGGGAATCAGTTGATTCATCTGGTAAAATAATCAAAGGCTCGGTATCTGGATCAATGGAAATTGAATTGTCTGGTTCATATACAGGACAACGATATGAACGATATAAAATTGAAGTAACTACAACGGGCGGTTATGGTGTTGGAAAATGGAAATATTACTCATCAAATTCAGATCAATTATATGGAAATGTAAGTTCGGAATTCACAATTTCTGGACAAATGCAATCATTAGGCTCTGGTTTATTCGTCCGATTTGAAGGAAATTCGGCAACAGATGGTGATATTTTTTTTGTTGAATGTCGTAACGATACACCAACAAATTCAAAAGCGAACATAATAGAATTATGGCGATAACATACACAAAATCGGCTTATAATATAGAGGAAAAGGTTTACAAGGTGTTAAGCGGACATTTTCCGAATTGTTATATTTCAAGTGAATATGTGCCTCAATCTGGAGATGAATCAATTAGAATCTTTTTATCTGGTTCTGATGATATATTGACAACTAATATTTTTGAAAGAAGATCATTCACAATTGAATTAACACATTATTATAAAGATAAAGATTCAATTTCAAGAACAAAATATGTTGCAAACAGGCTTGATCGCTTGAAAAGTTTATTGAATTATTATCGAAATATTGAGAATTATTGGTATGATTTACAGATCCCATCAATAGAATATGGACTTGAGGAAGATGATCTTGAAGGGATGGCAATTAGTCGGTTAGTTGTCACAATGGAATCGCACAATGATATTACCGCAACAATCACAGAACAAGGTGCATCAACATTGTCCAATTTCATCACATCTTGGACAACTACAACATCACCGCAGACAATCACATTACCGCTTGTTGATGATGGTAATTCGATCAATTTTTCAGTTGATTGGGGCGATGGGAGTGCAGAATCTACAATTACCGCATATAATGACACCGACATTTCGCATTCATATTCTAATGCGGGAACATATACAATGACAATAAAAGGAACAATTAGTGGTTGGAAATTCAACGACACGGGCAATAAGACGGAGATTAGAAACATTATTAATTGGGGTAATTTTAATTTTACAACAGAGAAGGGTTTTATGGGTTGTTCAAATTTAGATGTAAGTGCGACAGACACCCCGACAATCACCGCAACAGATATGGATTTTACTTTTAAAGGTTGTTCGTCATTGACAAAAATAGGTGGCAATTGGAATATGTCAAGTGTCACGGGACTTGTTTCATTTTTTGATGCCTGTACCTTATTCAATCAAGACATAAGTGCTTGGAATACTCAAAGTGCAACATCAATGTCATATATGTTTTTAAATTGCACGGCATTCAATCAAAACATTGGTTCTTGGAATACTCAAAACGTGACACAAATGGTTAGTATGTTGAGAAATGCAGATGCTTTTGACCAAGACATTTCAAGTTGGGATGTAAACCAAGTAACAAATATGAATACATTTATGTTACTCGCTAACGGACTTTCAAATGCTAATTATAATAAATTATTACACCATTGGGAAGCCGACAACCCTGTTGATGGTTTATCACCAAACTTTGGAGGATCAAACGCAGACACGACATCGGGCGGGGTAAATGGTGAAACTGCAAGAACAAATTTAATCAACAATCATTCTTGGACAATTACAGACGGGGATTCGTAGGTGAAAGAATTAAAATATAAAGATACAAACAAATATTATTGGTGTGCTTGGAGTGATAAGCATACACACTTCGGACAATTATTAAATGGTCAAAAAGTAACAACAGGACTTGATAACTTGGAAAATTTTGAAACAGAAGATGAACTTAAAACAAAAGTTGATTCGCTTGAAGGTTCTGGGTATTATGATAATAATAAAGGAGGGGAATAATGAAGGGATTATTCAAAGCAAAAAAGAGTTATGCAAAGGCAAAAAAATCATATAAAAATGTTTCATTTAAAAAGCACGAAAGATTATTAAATGGGGAAGAAGTGTTTCTTGAATCAAATCCTCGTTTGCTTGGCGATATGAGTAAGTATTTAACGGAATGTAAAACAGATAATGAGGATAAATAAATGGCACTAGGAACAAATTTTAAGGCAGTTCAAAATATAAAAGCGGTAATTGGCACAGAAGCGGTCATTGGAGATGGCAATTTGCACGGCTCTGGAACGTGGTATCAATTACCATTAATTGCACCCCCAACAATAACAGAGGGGGAGGTTGCATTGGATGTTGGATCACAACAAGTGGGTAATTATGTCCCCAATAAACACCAAATGAAACAACGATTGGACAATCCATTGTGGGAAATTCAATTGCAAGTTCTTGGAACAAGTGGAATGCACGATTATTGTCAAGGCTTGTTTGGTTTATTTGGAGGCTCTGGGACACTTGCATCTAATTATTCGCCACCATCCTGGACAAATGGGGCAACAAATACATTCGCACAATATCCAACACAAGTTTTGTATTTATCGGGTGCAAATTATGATGCGACAAATGTGGATCAAAAGTTTGCGGGTTGCGTATGTAAATCAATTGAACTTTCTCATTCAGTTGATGGCGGTGGCTCTCCAACATTAACATTGACATTTGTCACAGGATACAGAGGAACGGGTGTTAATGATGTTGCGGGACTTACAATATCAGACAAATCAAATGATGATACCGCTCATTTTACCGCATTAACAACACAGAGGGTTGGAGATACATCAAGTGCGAATTATGATATTTTAGGATATTCATATAATGTTTCAGTCTCAAGAGATATACACAGAGTTGGATACAAAGACACAACCAATTATGAACCTTATTCTTACGAAATGGTAGGGGGGTTTGATGTTTCTGGGAGTGTGACATTTAAAAAAGATAGCAATTTGGCAAATATAAATAATTACTTTACCAATGACACATTGGGAGGATTCAAATTTGCGGGGACGGGTTATAATGTTGAACTAAATGGCTTGGTTTCAAGTGTTGCAAATGATACAGGATCGGCAGAATTAAGGAATACAATAACATTACAAGGGGCGGGTGATCCAGATACAAGTGACACCATTGTTTCGATAGACTTATAAAAAGGGGATTAGATAAATGGCAATAGGTACAAGAGTTCAAAGCACACAAGCATTAAAATTAGTTTTATACCACGAGGCAACAATGGGGAATGCGGGGTTAAATGGTGGGGCAACTCGCTATCAATTACCAATAATATCTCCCCCATCGTTTAAAGATTTATCTGCACCATTAGAACAATCACCCGCAGTTTTTGGAAAATATGCACAGGAGAGGGTTCAAGCATATCACAACAGAACGAACCAAATGCACGAAATAAGTTTTTCTGTGTTATGTTCTCCAACTGTGCTTGATTTCCTTTGTTTATTTGCTTTTGAAGATGGTGATGGAACAAATCAATTACTTGGAACATATCAACCTCCCGCTTGGTTGGGTGGTGCGGATACTAACTATTCGGCAACAATTGATATTGGTGGCGGCGGTTGGAGTTCGGCATTACCAGATATGAGGTATCAAGGTTGTGTTTGCACATCTTTGGAAATTGTCCACGATATAAATTCAGAAGGCGGAAAACCGATTGCAAATTGCACATTTGTCACAGGGTTCTATCCTAGAGGAACGGACGACTTAACAGATACAGGCGGAACAGATGATTATTCACCAACACTTTTAACGGGTGAAACTGCTACCAATTTTACAAGTTGGGTTGAGGCGGATACCTATTTTCAAACAGATGATGCGAACCATAGAATTCATCCATACAATTATTCAATAAATCTTACAAGAGATATACAAAGAGTTGGTTGTGTTGATTATACAAATTATTCTCCGAATGGTTATGTTATGGCGGGACATTGGGATACTTCGGGTTCTATATCATTTAAAAGAGATGAAAATTGGAATAATATGCTTTCAGATTTATATGATTCTGGGAATGCAATTTTTAGAATTGGGGATGGCTCAAATTGGGATTGTTATATTCAAGGTAAAGTTCAAGATGGAGTGATTGATTCTGGAAATGCAGAATTAAGAAATACTATTACAATGAAGGGGCTTGGTAATGGTGCGAATGCAATTGTTTCATTGAGTATGTAATTAAAAAAAGGGGAGATAAATGATAATAGAGGTGAAAGATGAGAACGGGGAGGTTCTATCTTCAAGACAAGTTGAATTAAAAGAATTGAATCTTTTAGAACGTGGCAAGTTTCTGGATATATTGGTCGATTTTCAAGTTAATCCGAAAAAGAACTATTTTAGTCGGATGATTGAGATTTGTCGAATGTGTACAGATTACCCAGATGATGAGTTAAATAAATTTAGTGATGCGGAATTGTTGCAATTATTTAATGCGATAATTGAAGAAAAGAACAAAACAAAAAAAAAGAATTGATTTTGAAATTGAATTGTTGGATTTCTTCAAAAGGAATTTCAGAAAACAGATTTACTTTTCCATATAAAGCACGTTGCTCATCTGGATTTAAGGAGTTTAATAATAAAAATGATGTTTGGGATGAGATTTTGAAAATTGCTTATGAAACAGAGAAGGCGGGATTTGATGCGATTGGAGAAAGTTGTTATTTTGAAAGTTTATATTTTGCCAATAATTCAGATTTAATTGATCTAGATAGTCAATCAATGATTAAAACATACCTTTACACAAGGGAAAGTTTTACACCACCATTTCAAGATTTAAATTCAACTCCCGCATCATTTATCGATCAATTTATGATTGTGAGGAATGAATTGAATTATATCCATAATCAAGAATTAAAGGAAAAACAAAATAATGGCAAGTAGTGTAAACAAATATATATTACAGGCGGAAACAAAAGGTTTTAAAAAGGCAGAGGGGCAGACAAAAAAACTTGGTTCGTCTATGGGTTCGCTAACCAAATCCGTCGGTGGTGTGGCTCTTGCATATTTTTCCGCACAAGGATTGATTAGTGCAATTTCTGGATCAATACAAGCATTCGGAAGGCAAGAACAAGCAGAAAAAAAATTAGAAACTGCACTTGGAAAAACATCTAGGGCATTATTAGATCAAGCATCTGCATTGCAACAAGTTTCAATTTTTGGTGATGAGGCTATTATTGAACAACAAGGGTTTCTTGCATCTTTAAAATTTTCAGAGGAACAAATTAAATCAATTATTCCTGTTGCGATGGATTTGGCGAGTGCGACAGGGATGTCATTGGAATCTGCGGTAAGAAATACCGCAAAAACCTTTTCTGGATTAGCGGGTGAATTAGGTGAGATGGTTCCCCAATTAAGAGAATTAACTGCGGAACAAATGAAAAACGGGGATGCGGTTAAAGTATTGGGAGAACTTTTAGGAGGACAAGCACAATCTCAAGCGGAAACAATGACGGGTGCAATTATTCAAATGACAAATGCAATTGGAGATACGGCAGAGGTGATTGGATCGGCATTATCTCCCGCAGTAATTATTGTTGCAAATACAATTAAATTATTTGCCGAAGGTGTGGGCGGACTTGTTAATTGGAGAGAGGAAATTTTGGCATTATCTAAAGATGCGAAAATGCTCACAGAAGCAGAATATCAATTATTATTATTAAAAGAAGGTTTGGACGAGATGACACGTCCAGAGATAATTGAAAAAATCCAAGAATTGGGCGGGAGTGTTAAAGAATTTGGTGAAAGTTCTGCGGAGGTTGGGACAATGTTAGGTGTGGCAACAGAAGGATCGGCAGAAAATTACGAAATGTTGAAATTATTATATGAAGCATATATGAATGCGGACGAATCTGTTGATAATTTTACATTAGCACTTGAAGATTATAAGGTTAAGCAAGAGGAATCTTTGGCAGAAAAAGAAAGAGAACAAGAATTGATTGAGGCATTAATTGAACAATATCCAGAATTGGCGGAAAAAATGGGATTGGTTAAAGCCGAAATTCAAGATCAAATAAATCTTGCCCCAATATTAAATGATGTTCTAGTTGATGCCTTTAATCCAAATCTTCAAGGTAGTGAGGCGACAATTAAAAAATTTATTACTAATCTTTTATCATTATTTCAAGGAGTGATTTTAACATCAAAGGCGGTAAATGAGGCATTAACATTTGCTTTTGTTCCCGTTATAGGAACGGCAACTGCAATCGCATCGCTTGTTGCATTAGAAGGTGCAAAGGCTTTGGTTAATTCTGCATCTTTTCATTCTGGGGGGTTAATATCTGGAGGGGATGATGTTCCAATTAATGCACAAGGTGGGGAATTTGTAATGCAAAGATCGGCAGTTGAATCAATTGGTGTTGATCGTTTACAGGCTATGAATGACGGAGGGGGTGGAATGTCAATAAATATTTCTGCACCTTTGGTTGATGATACTATCGTGGATATTATTATTCCACAAATTGAAAGAGCATACAAAGAGGGACTTGCATAAATGTCTCATTCTTTTGATGATAAAGTCAAACTTCTAAATGTTCCATCAATTTGGTTGGTGAGAATTTATGAAAATTCAGACGGATCAACAGTAGATGATTCAATTCAAATTGGAACATCTGCATATTCAAATGCCGAAGGATATTGGCATCCTATTATTCAAAATAGACCATCACTCCGAACAAGTATTAATTTGAGGGATGGAGTTGCAAAAACGAGTTCGATCACCTTGAAATGTTTAAATGATTATAGTTCGGGGCAAAAATTTAGTGAATTATTTTTCGGGTCAAATAATTACATCAACAAACCCGTCAAGATATGGCAAAAATTTAGTGACACACTCACACCGAGCGGAGTTGTAATCTTCACGGGAAGATTGGTTGATGTAAGTCACGATATAGAATTTTGTACCTTAAAACTTCAATCGGCTCGTGCTTGGGATCATATATCAATCCCAAATGAAAAAACAGATATTGGGAATAAGTATATTCCCGTTGTATATGGTGCATTTACTCCAAACAATCCCGATTCGGGATTTTATACTCACGGGCATTCGGGAATGTTCCCTTGTCCTATTATTGGGAAAACTCGTCAAGCGATTACAAGTGTGACCCCAATGGCATATAATAAAACAAATTGTGAAAATTCAACCGCACAAGCAATTCATCTTGGGGGTGCTATTTATGGAACAATTGTTTCGGACATCACAACTTATGACTATGCGGGGCGAAAAGAATTGACATCAACCAATTTTGACACAAGTGGGGCGAACACAATTACAACACCAATCACATCCAAAAACATCTCGCAACTTTCAAGATTACGGAACAATGCAATTAATTTTTTCAGTTCACAACTCAATGAAGTGGCGGGTGCTGATGAGGTTGTCGATTCCGAAAATGCCTTTGAAATGGATGGAGAATCTGCAACAAGTGGTGCTTATGCAACCGCATCAATGTTATCAACGGGGAGTGAGACAAGCAATATGAAATGGATCGGATTCAAAGCACCCGTTAATGAACAATTTGGATATATGTTATTGGATGAATTCACAATCAATTGTTATGCAACTGCGGGATCAAATATCTCGGTAAAAATTACCAACGAAAATACTTCTGATTATTGGAGTGGATCATTCACAACCTCAACAGGCACTTTCACCATCACGGGAGACTTTGATAATTTTACAGATGTTAATACTAAAAAAATAAACAATGCTTTCACTCTTAAAATTTGGAGAACTGGAGGAGTTGCAACATCAATTAGAATTTACTCCATTAATTTGAGATATGATTGTCGATATGGATATGTTGATGATACTGATTCAAAAATTTCAACATCTGCAATTGGGGAGTTAATAACAGAGGACAATGCCAAAGGTGTTGAAAAGTTGGAATATTTATATTGTGGGGGAGTTGGTGCATTGAGGTCGGGAACTGCGACAACAAATTGGAAAGTTCCATCATCTCCGCCAACACAAGCGGAATTTGATATTTTTGATCTTACACACAATTCTGTTGCGGGTAGGATTCACGAGGCTCATCGAGACATTTTAAATCGGTTTTGTGATGTGAAAATTGAAAACAATACAGATGAAACAAATTCGGGGTGGAATGATTTGAATACTTCGAGAACAAATTGGGGTGTCAGATATTTTTTATTAGAACCAACACCTTTGAAAGATGTTTTGGAAAAATTACAATATGAGGGTGGCTTTGTTTACACTTTGGGTTCAGATGGTAAGGGGAGATATATCTCCGTAAAATCATCATATTCGGGCGGAGATGTAGATCATACACTTGGGGATTCACATTTGAAAAATATAAACATTACACATTCACCATTTTCTGAAATTATGACCAAAATGGTCATCAATTCTCAATACGATCATCCAACTAAATCCTATATCCAAACAAAAGAATTCAATTCAGATGATAAGGTTGCGGGAACGAGGGCAAAATATAACATCCAAACAAAAGAAAATGTTGAAAAAGTGGATTTGGATGCTCTATTTTCGACAAATATGGTAAGTGGAATTAATTATACAACTACAAACCCAAGAAATGGGACTTATTTTTATTGTGATGGATTTTGGGATTATTATTATAATATTTTTGGAGATATTAAATTGATTATTGAGGCGGAAATTGTATCTCCCGACAAATGGGGAATTGAGGTTGGAGACATTTGCACATTTGCAGACATAGAATTGAAAGCATACAACACAGATTTGGGGGCGAGTGATTATTTTATGATTACAGATATCACACGAACACTAGATTCAGTTAAATTTAAAGCGAGGGAGGTCGGATAAGATGGCAGTTCCAGAATTAGGGAAAATTAAAATAATTCCCGATTTTTTTAATTATGAATTAGCAATTGGAAATTCAATAACAATTGGCGGTTCTGTTTCGGGTGGTGCGGTTGCACAGATTTCAAGCGGTTCATCTATTTATAATATGTTAGACCATAGAGCAACAAACACAACAAGTTTCGACACAAACACGGGTGCGGGAACAATAACGGCATTGTCAAGTGGATCATCAACGGGAAGATGGCTTTGTTATGTTAAGGGAGAAAATTCAAACACAAATTGGGAATTAAGTATCTATAATGCCTCTGCACAAAATATTGAAAATGTATATAATTCAACAATTAGCAGTTCAACACTTGGATCGGCAACAAGCGGAACACCAGACGTTTTTGTTGTAAGAACAACATCGGCATCCACAACTGCAAAAGGGATTGCAATTACTGATGATTTTGGTGGTGGGGTTCAATTTACAAGTGATGCAGAATTGGGAATTTGTCATTTGGGATTAGAATATGAAATGCCAAGTAATGCAACCGCAGCACTATCATATAACACCAAGCATTTCAATAAGGTAAATAAGTCTATAGGGGGACAATCTTATTCAACTTTATATAATACAAAAAGCCAAAGAACAATCAAAGCATCTTGGGAATATGTAAACTGGACAACGGGATCAAGTGGAATTGACGATTGGACAACAATGATGAATACTTGTTTCGGATCTCACGTTCCTGTTTTAATTCAACTATCACAAGACGGATCAATTGATGATGATTATTTTATGTTTGCAAGAATAACATCGTGGAATCAAACGCAAATGTCACCATCTCTTTGGAAAATATCGGCAATATTTGACGAATTCATTTAGTAGGCGGTTAGTCTCCTCCGAATCGGCTACTTCTCCCGACAAGATGAACCCACATTAATTTGTGGGTTTGTCTTATAAAGTAAAATCATCAATATCTTTAACCAATAAGTGAGCATAATGTTTAATTGTTGTTGAAATATTGGTGTGTCCAAGTAATTTTGAAACACTATATATATCAACTCCCTTTAATATTAAATTTGTGGCAAAGGTTCTGCGTATGTCGTGTGCTCGTGCATCTTTTATTCCAAGCCTTTTCATATTTCTGCGGAATGTCATAACAATATAATCTTTTGTATAATTAAAATCAACATCAATCTTCTGTGCTTGATGATTCAATTTCAATGTTCTTGTCCCCGTCTTTCCGCAAATAATAACATAATCACCTTGTGTTTCTTTTAAATTGCGAACCTCCCCGTGTCTTGCCCCCGTATAATATAGAAAACGAATAAAATCTTGAAAATGAGGAGGGTTTATTTCATTTAAAATAATCTCCATTTCATTATCGTTGAAATGTCTTGTTCTGGGTAAGTATTTATGTCCCCCATCAATTTTTGAAAAATTATAATCATAATTAGTATTTATCCATTCTCTGAACACATTTTTGGCACGAATTACCATTGATCTAGTTGTAAGGTTTTCTGGAAGGGTATTATCGTCATATTTAAGGCAATATTTATACCATTTAAGGGTGCTTTTTGCACAATGTGAACGTGACTTTAAGAACAGGGGAATGAGTGTTTTAATAGGGGGTTTATTATTGGTTTTTTTACCCGTAATAATCTCCGTCAAAATGGATTGTTCCACTTTGAGTTTCATTCTTTCGGCAACTCTTTTTGATTTTGTTCCGAGTGATCTTTTTACTCGAACTTTTTTATGACTTACCGAAATATACCAAGTTTCCCTTTTTTGAAATAAATGTGCCAATATTGTGTCCCCACGTTTGTCCCCGTGCGTTTATTGGCTTTTTTGTTTTGGCAGTTTCTCGTAGTGGAGATAAGCGGGATCGAACCGCTGACCTCTTGAATGCCATTCAATAAAGACATAAAAAAACCCTCCGCAAAGGGAGGGTTAATTTAATATACTATTAAATAAATGGAACATATTTATTGTCCCCTTATGTGTCCCCTTTAACTTTTCCATCTTGAGCCAAATCATTATAATATTGTGTCGTTTTATTATATTCCTTTTTAGTTGAAATTTTAGTATTTATTTTATATAAACCCTCTTTTTCTAAATTTATGAAAGTGGATGCCATATAAAAATCTTCTTTACCACAGGGTATTTTCCAAGTAGAAGGGTGTTCGGAGTTCTCTGCCTCTGCATCCTTGTTTTCTTGTGATATTTGCATTCTCCACATATCTTCTTCGTGGATTAGTTCGTGAACCTCC
>VTLG01005290.1_pt1 | contig 26764 bp, 29 predicted proteins | sample 4694571 | NCBI WGS metagenome assembly VTLG01 (sample SAMN12604809, study PRJNA352737) | marine metagenome | biome: ENVO:00000447; feature: ENVO:00000209|ENVO:00000569|ENVO:01000036; material: ENVO:00002151; isolation source: viral sequences binned using virsorter ...
CGCTCGGGCCATACCATGATGCGGAAGCCCCAGATATCTCCGGGATCCCCCATTGAATCCCAACCCAGTGTATCCTCAAGGACTTACCGCAATATCCGACCGCTCACTCTTTGACATCAATACCGTTCTTCTCATACCACCAGAGTGCCATCAACCCGAATGCCATCTTAGCCAGGTGAGGTTCACTCCGATCCCCTGCCAGGTACTTGTCCCAGTGCTCAAACATGTGATTGATCGTGCTTGACCGGGGTAATCCTTTCTCCCAGTTACCATCCGATCCTGGCTCACCATGACTCTCGGCTCCCTCATGCATCACCTTGGCCATCTCCCGGATGAATCCCCATTTCACCAGGTCATACCTCACTGGTGCTATGGGATTCCTTGTTGCTCCGCTCTTGAACTTCTCTTTGCTCATTCCGATACCTCTAAGATAATGATAGTATTGACCAAGTAGCGTAATGCTCAAGCCTCCTCAATAGTCACGCCAAAGACCGCTTTGACTTGTTTGACCTTCAGTTTGTACATGTCAGTCTTGTATCCCTTGACATCCACAAAGCGCACCTCGCCTGTTGCCAAAAACTCCTGAAAATCACAAACATATCGCACGTTACCTGGGAAATGAAATGGCACCTGGCGGAGAAAGAAAAAGACTTCCCCGGCGGCTTGTCGGAGCCTCAAATCAGAATAATATTGCGCTTCTTTCTTACTAGAAAACTTAATCCCATCGACCTCGGTGGGTATCGCATTGAACTTGTGCTTGAATCTTTTAATCATCCGGAACTCTCCTTTTGTGGTACCGATAAAAACTTTTATCAGTCCGGCACTTGACATGTGCCAAGAAATTTGGCATTATCTGAATTCCTTTTAGGGCGGCATTTTCTCTGATTTAGGTCAAGAAAATTCCTTCCTTGGCCCGGTGCTTCGGTGCCGGGCTTTTCTTTTAGATCATTTCCTCAAATTTCTGTTCCCCCTCCGAATACACCCCGCAATCCTTATCGAACTTCAATCGCACCACTCCGAGCTCCCCATCCACCCCGGCATCTCTCACCTTCTGAACATGGAATTCCACATCAGCCTCCGGATCATGCACATGTCTGAAAATTGTCCAGCATAAATCGGCCATTGAAAAAAAGTGAGCCGATCCACTGATATCCCATGGCCTCGGGACCACATAGGATCCATCCTGGCCTCTCTCCATCTTCTTAGGATGTGCAATTAGCCAAACATGTACGCCAAACTGCTTGGCAAAATATGTCAGCTTATTTAAAACTTCAGCCACATATTCAGTCTCCGATTGTCCTCGATCCCGACTCGCCTCGAGCTTGTTCCAGGGATCAATGACCAATCCCTTAACGTTATCCTTCTGGCGAATGAGTTGCTTGGCCCGTGATAGTATCGTGTCAATGTCCGGTGCCGCCTCTTCCGGGAGAATGAAATGGAAATGCTGATCGATGTTCCGGATAGCAATCACGGCCTCATCCTCGGACATCCTTCCGGGCACGCCTTCGGTAAACGGTTTGACTGTCCAGGTTTGAATCAGGTTCCTCACATGATGTGCCGGAGATGCATATTCGGGTGAAAAGACCGCAAAGGACCATCCGGCACTCTTCGCTATGTTCACCATGATGTTATTCAGTATTGTCGATTTGCCATGATTGGGAATCGCCGTGCCAACCGAGAGACAACCTGGCGAGATCCTCATTTTTCTGCCAAGTCCCATGCCAGGATCCACTCCCTGTTTCACACCATGCCGATAGAGCTCGGTGATTTCCTCAATGTATTCCGATGGACTATGAACGCCTTCAATGGGCCACGGTTGAGCATCATCGAGACACTGGCGAACCGTGTCAGCCCCATGGGTCAGCAAGGTGTCATTCGCATCGTTACAGCCGGCCGGCCAGGTCACTTTGTAACAGCGATCCTTTCCGATACGCCGTGCCAATTCCTCTACCATCTTCCTTCCCGGAGCATCCATATCGCCAGCCAGGATGATCTTGGCGGGAAGTTCCAGGACTTTCTCGGAGTTGGTCAAGAATTGAAAAGAGTTGGATCCATTCGGGACCGAACAATGAACCCGATCGGGATCCACGGAATCCCCGGTCAGCTTGTCGAGTTCCCCCTCATAGATAACCAATTCGCAATTCTTAGTGATCTTGTCTCGGTCCCATAAGATGTGTTCGCAATTCTCCTCCTGGCTGTAGCGTTTTTGTCGATCCCGGTAGCGCAAATTGACAATCTCGCCATCCCTCCGGTAGATGAACATGATCTTCTTTCTTGCCGGAGAGAATCCGATGATGTCAGGCGTGAGCACCTCCGGGTCAATGCCGCGTTCCTTCACCAGGTAATCGGTCACGGCCTGGGGGAGCTCACTTTCAAATGTGATAGTTGGCTTGTTGTAGGTAGGGCGTTGAGGCACATGGTGATCCTGGCGAACCGCACCGGACCACTGGCAATGGTAGCAAGTCCAAAGACCAGCCGATCGGGTCACCCGGAGTGATCGCGTGTGCTTCTTCTTTCTTGTTCCGGAACATTCAGGACACTCGATCGTAACCGTGTCATTGTCTCCGGCACCCGAGAGGTTGATCCCGGCGGCCTCAAAAGAATCGTAGAGTTTACTCATATAAATTTTCAAACAAATTAAACAGTAGTTTGTTTTTCAGGCCGTAAAGAGTTACTGCTTTGTAAGGAATAGTTGATTTTGCTTTGTGATTGCTTAGAGCTTGCGGAGAAAGACCGAGCAACTTTGCGACATCAGCATCAGTTTTAACTTCTTTAATTCCTAAAAATTCCTTTGTTCTTGCATCCAATTTGTTATTTTCGAATTCTTTAATGCGAGAAATTATTATTGTGATTGCTAATTTTTTCATATGGATGGCCGGTCGCTGAATGTGGTTTCTCTCGGACCATCCATCTTTGCTTGTTGCAGATACTCTTCGAAATGTGTTTGGCAAAACAAGGTGGAAGGCCGGAGATACATTGCCATTTCTTTTTTGTTCTTCCAATCGCGCACCTTCGTATCGATGACCTTGATAAAATCCTCGAGGCGGTACCCTTCGTTGTAACGGGCACGCACCAGGCGTAATGTTTTAATCGAGTCGGTCCGGTATTCCGTTTTCAATCGCTTGTTCAAATGAAGGATCACTTCATGCACGGTGAATCGGATCTCCTCCGAGGTTTCATTCTGGTCGCTGTAACATTTCTCCAGGTTTGCGATCAGCCATTGAATATCCGGTGCCGGAAGTGACTGCACCGTGGCAAACTTTTGGGCAAGCTCCTCAAGCTTTTTGATTCGTTCCGACATAATGACCTCCAAAGATTTTCTTTTGTGCGTGCCAGATATCCTGATCAGCCGTTGTCATTTTCCGGAACTCCTCAAGTTCCTCAACCGAGTAAGCAATGTGTTTTTTACGCGCCGCCTGTTTGGCAATCCAATCGAACTTGGCGAGGATGATAGTATCTCCGTAGCGTTCGCTTTGAATTTTTACGAAACCTTTTTTGTTAAACTTCATTGATCACGACCGGCATCCCTTCGCCGTTGTAAGAACCGGCGATGTTAAAATCATAAAATTCCAGTGCTTCTTCTTGGCTCATGCCATCACGTTTCACTAGGATTTGTAGGATCTTGTCCAGGCTGTATGCATAGACTTCGCGCCTATTGAATGAATAGGCCAACCCAATGATGGCGTTGTCCATACCGTCAATCTTCAACATGCATCTTCCATAAAAATGAAAGAATCGCCGCGGACAATATCGGGATCAGGATCGTTAGAGAATCGGGGAGAAACGACAATCGATTTCTCGATGCCAATATTCCCCCGGGCAAATTGCATCCCCTTCAAGGTGAGCTTGCGATCCTTGTTGATCAGCCCCCAATGTTTGAGAAGGTGAGCCTGATCGAGGTAGGAAAAGTATCCGTGATAGTAGAGCTTCCGGATGGCCTCACATAGCTGTGAAGTAAAGTGAATAGGTTCGGAGTGCGAGGTGGTAAAGAGCATGAACGGTTCCCCCAAATTGTGGTAACTATTGTAAAAATCCAATCATCGTGTGGGAACTTTGTGTCCGCCCCTTGCTGTCAGGTCATGTTTTAACGTGTCACAACCTGTCAGAGTCAGTTTTGTTATGTCACTGACTTTTTAGGGGCATAACTCTAAGTTACGCAATGATTGATGTTGGGGGATTGGGCTGGATGCTTATAAAGGAATTGTCATCTAAGCCCGTTCCCCCTAGTTAAACGCCTTCCCACCATAACAATGTGGGAAGTTTATGTCCATTATAATCAACCTACCACTTTCAGCCGAGGAAGCCGGGGAGCATTCGTTTTTACCACCCTCTTCTTCGCTTCCTTCTGGCTTGCCAAATCCGCAACATGCACATACCTCTGTGTGCTTTGCGGAGATTTGTGCGATAGGAATTTGCCGACCATGAAAAGACTCACTCCACTCTTTGCCCAGCGAGTTGCAAACGTGTGCCGGATAGAATGAAAGGTCGCATCAATGCCGAGCTTTCTGACACTCTTTGTGAAATCAAAACTGACTCCACCGGGATGCCGTGGGCGATCCTGTCCTTCAGCCGCCCAATAAGGTGATGGCCAAACATGCGTGTCAGTCGGATGAGCCTCACGCCTTTTCCGGAACCATTCAAGGAGCTCCGGTTCCAAGTCGATAAGTACAGCTTCACCTTTCTTCATGTTCGCCGGAGTGAATGCAATGCCACCCGATTCAAAATCAATCTGATTATAACGGAGTGTAACTACATTCGCCAGTCTCATGCCGGTCTGCCAATCCACCCAAATAATTTCTTTCAAATATGTCGGACAAATATCCATGAGTCGATCACAATCCGAATCGCTGATCAGTTTGTCGGTCGGTTTTGGCACCGGAAGTTTTTTGATTTCTGCTAATGGATTTTGTGACAAATATTTTTCTGCTTTGGCCCATCGGGTGAACGCACGCAATTCACTCACTCGAATATTGATGGTGGCATTTTTTATATTTGTCGCTACGCCATATTCTCGGACCGCTTTCACATCGTCCTCACAAATTGCACCAAGTGGTTTATCTTTAAGAACAATTTGCAGCATATCCCAAGTGTATGTTTTAGTTTTCACGGTCGAAGCTCGGAGATGAATTTTGCTGTGAGCCAAATATTTTTCTACGATTGCATAAAATTGATGATCGTTTGTGATAGTAACGTCCAACCCTTTCGCTTCCCTTTTCTTCCGAGCTTTCAAATCATCATGGAATTCCTGGGCGGCTCTTTTGTTTTTCAATCCGGTGCTACCTCGATGGCGAATCTTGGCAATCCGGAATTCGTACCAGTAAATTTCCCCTCGCTTGTAAATCATGGTGACCTCCTTGGTTTATGAATTAGCTTCAAAAAATGCCTGGGCAAAACCTTCCGGTGTTTTGCTTCTAATGTTTTGTCGTTCTGGCCCTGGGGGGATGTTGTGCATCTTTGATCCCAGGGTTGGCTCAACGGGATTTGGTTTTAGGTTGTTATTGAAATCGCCCCACAATCCTGTTTTCTTTGTATAAGGATCGCCGTAGTCACAAGGCTGGAAATACCAGGGACCGAAATTTTTCATGACAGGGACAAGTCTATTCATACGCCCGACCGGATTTTCGATAGCCCAAAACTTTAATGCAAATTCTTCAGTTTCCTCATCTCCACAATCGCCGGAATAATATTCAACGGTCGCTAAAGTTTTTTCAACCAGGTCGATCGCCTTTTCGGTACGACCATCTTGATCCTTCTCGCTAAACCATCTAGCCCCACTGCAAGCAATTTCGGTACATGGGACACTTGCTATTATTCCATAAACGAATGGAGGCAGTTCCAGTTCTTCGGCGAGATATTCAACGCAAAAATCCGAAACATCGATTCCTTCGATTTGCTTGTCCAGACATATAACATCGTAGCCAGCATCTGCATAAGGCTGGGACCAGGTGCCCGAATAATCAAAAAGCGACAAGATTGTTTTATTTTTGTTGTTCATGCTTGGTGACCTCCTTGGTTTAATAATTGTCATTCAATCTAACAATTGTCAAATTACCACAATTCTTGTCATCTTGTCAAATGTTTCGACAACTTGTCACGTTTTCTGGCATCCTGGGCAAGGGTCAGGCACTGTAATTCGCTGACAAAATAAGGCATTACGCAATATTTCTGATTTCCCGTATGGCTTGCTTTGAATTTAAATCCACAATAGTGACACTTCACATATCTCCCCCCGGCATTCTGAATCACTGTCAGTGTGTTCCGATTGCACTGTGGATCCGGGCAATACTTCGCATTCGATTTCGGAGTCATGAATGGCTTTTCACAAACAGCACAAATCACTTCTCGCTTTGGTTTTAAAGTTTTTTCCCGAGCCGCCAACTTTCGACATTGCTGTGCTTCCGGCACCCCAGGCTTAAAACAATATCTTGCCGCCTTTTTTGTTCTTGGCGGTTGAAACAACACACCACAATGCTCACATTTTTTTTTCACCCGGCTTCGTTGAACTGTGGTGATCAAGTGAAACATCCCGTGTGATTGATTGTTTTCTTTAATTTTCTCCTCGGTGATTTCCGGCGGGACACCGAACTGATTCCAGAATAAATCCTGACATTTTTTAGCCGAAATCACCTCAATCAAATTACCCTTACCATCGTAGCGTTTGACCTCATACATGTCACACTCCCAGCATGGTTGACAAGATTTCCAACGCCGCTTTGCCCCGCCGATCTATTTTTTCGCATTCTCTCGCATCCACTCTTCGACCAGGTCCGGGTCGTACCGGATCTCGTGGCCGTTCAGTTTCATGTGTGGCAATCCTTTTTCGCGCAAGCTTCTCACCTGGCGTTTGTTTTTCAGATTCAACCATTCGATCAGGTCGGTTTCGGTCATTATTTTTTTCACTTGCATTGTCGTTCTCCATGTTGTCAAGAGTTGTCATGTTTTTATCCTCACTTCGTCATCTCTAAAAATTTGAATGCCATTGATCTCGGCCATCCCGCCCATGTTCCGGACGGTTGCCGCAATTTTTTTGTCATCCGGCATCATGTATTGGGGTGGAATTTTTGTTGCATCTGTAATTCGGTATTTCCATTTCTCAATAAAAGTTGTATGCTTAAGATCAGACCGGGGCTTTGGCCGGGACATGGATGTTGTGGTGACCTCCGCCTCTGCCAAGGCTTTCCGGTCGCTTTCCATGTTGTACCTTTTCATTTTGTCCTTCAGTAAATTTTCCGCCCAATCATAATGTTTGAGAATGTCGTTCCGCTCGGTCGTGAGCTTCTTATGTGCCTTATGCGCTCTCTCAACCGGCTCCTTATATGCATCCTCAATTTTCTTTTTGTCGTTCCGGATCCTGCCAATCATGACATCGGCCATTGCCAAGTCCGTGTCGGATTTCATACTCATGGCAACAATCAAATCACAAACATGATCCGGATCCGCCGTGATTAATTGCTCATGGTCCATCGTTACGAAATTTTTGGGCTCGGTTTTGTAGGGAATTTTCATTTGTTCCTCTTGAAGTTATAAACACGGATTGCCGCAAAGAAATCGGGGAGATCCTCGGCCGATCGGTACGGCACCAGTTTGTATTTTCCGGAATCGTTAAGGTGGAGTGCGAATCGGGCCATGTCTTTTTGTCCTCCCATTTTCTCCCAGGCATAACGATAGGCGGCAAGCTGTACCCCGGTGGTTTTCATCTTGGCACCGGTCTTAATGTCAACGATTGCCGGAACGCCATTGATTCGCATTACCCGATCGAGAGCTCCGGCAAACCAATACTCTTCGTTGAAAACAATCTCTTCGATTTCCGTAATCGCAATCGTGTTATCGGATTTGAATTTCCGGTACGCTTCTATAAAAGGGAGAAGCTCGGGGGCAATCGGATCCACTTCGATGCCACGATCGATGTCCTCGGTAATCTTATGGATGAGTGTGCCGCGGACCGCCGGAGTGAGCTTGCCTTCTTCCGGGAACTCAATCTTGTCTTTATCTAGAGTTGAGCCAACAATGTTTGTGTAATTAAAACTCCACGGATAGTACCCAACGTCCTTCATGATAGTAGTAACGCTGGGCACTTCCCGGAGGTTGCCATCCATCTTGACTCGATAGCAGTGTTCGTCATCTAATGTGATGTCGATTTTTTCCACCATTAGAATGCGATATCCTCTTCGACCGCATCAAAGGCCACGGCACCGTTCGCGCTGTATTCATTCTTCTCAATCACCTGGATCCCAACCAGGCGCATTTTGCATCCGGTCTTGCCGGAGACACACCATCCGAAAGGCTGATAGGCCACACGCAATTTCGAACCGTTGCCGATCTCCGAATTCGTATCCTGGGGGAGCGGTTTGTTGTCCTTATCAAGCACGGTGATCTTGTTCTCGAACGGAGTGCCACCCTTGGGGTTGACCTTCTCATAGCACCGGAACTTTAATCGGTACCAGGTGGGGTCCGGAGCAAAATCAGCCTTGGCAAGTTTGTCCATGTACTTGGGCGGGATTTCCGACACAAGCTGGTATTGTTTGTCCGGGGATTCCTTGCCCCCTTCTTTTTTCAATGTCTCTTTAACAATCTTGTCGTATTCCTTGATGATCGGCTTGGCATCTTCCGGGGAGAGAAACAGATCGACCGCAAATTCTCCCTGGACTGTTTTGTATTCGTAGTCGGCCTGATAGACCTTCACCCATGCGGCGGAACCCGTGGGTGTGTACTTCGTTTTATTTGCCATGTGGTACCTCCTTCAATTTAAGAATGCGGGTGATACACCCGAGTGGAATGATTCCTCGATTAGCGACTGACTTGGCTTTCTTGTCGCTGAATTCAATGTTGTGGCAGAGGACAAGATTGTTGGCGCGGAAGGTCAGAAAATAACCTATTGTTCGTACCGGAATGGATCTGATTCCACGGACGGCCTCTTTTTGGTCCATCCATGTGAAATTATCTGATGTGTCCAGATCCCCGGCATCGACCCAAAAAACTTCTATTCGGTCATCCTTTTTAAGACTTTTTATATTTGTCCTGATCTTGGCAAGTGTTTGAATCGTTGTCATATACGTCCCTGTAGAGTTGCCGGATGGCAAAGAAGAGGGGGATTAACATCGTGATCTGCAAGCCCCGTGTGCATATAAGCCTTGTTACTTCATCCATGGTGACCTCCTTTTTTTCTTGACTCTTGTTGACAAATCATCTAACAATGAAACATATTTCAGCATTAAAATGATCATGCTGACAAGAATATTAGCTAAAAGGACAGGTTGTGTCAAGAGATTTTAAAAAATTTCGAATGGCAACTGGATTGACCCAGGAGGATGCGGCCAAAAAACTGAGCATCCATCCGACTACACTCAATAAATATGAGCGTGGCGCGCGGTACCCTTCCGGTAAGGTTCTTGCGGAAATGTCACGCCTATATAACGTCCAGATGGACGATTTGATAACCGATCCCAATGACCTCTTAGCAACAACTGGCAAGCAATCGATTACCACAAAGGAAACAGATATGAAACATAAGCTGATTCAGATAGAGGCGGAATTGCTCGAATTGTACCGGGAGAACCGGATGCTGAAAGACATTATTGAGAAATACGAAAAAAAAGAGGGGGCACGCAACAACATAATCAACGGGGATTAACTGCCTGCCCGATCAATTCCAATGATGCCCAATATGGAAAGTTGCTAAGATTGAAGAAGAGAAATTTTGATTAAACAATTTGTCTGAATATTTACCTATCCGCAAGTACAGTGTTGGTGCGGACTTCCGGAGCTTCGGGAGTTTCGCACCGGGCTGGTGCCCCCTGGCAACAATCGCCATCTTTGATCCTCCCGCACACACACGCCTCATGGCCGTGATACTCAATCACCTCTTCGGATCCACATGCTGGACAAATCATATTATTTTTTTTCCAATAAATGTTGAAGGATAAGATTCAAGTCTTGCCGGATTGGTGTGAGTTGTGATTCGAGGTGAGCGCGATCGACTAAGTTTTTTTCGAGAGCACTGATCCTCGCATGTGCCTTATCCACACTCCGGAACAATCGCCTAATCACCCAGGCGGAAATACCACTGATGAGCCCGACCGCCGCAAGAAAAAATTCGCTTAACTTATTTTCCATTATTTGACTTTTGAGGAAGGGTTTCTTGAGATCCTTTTCTCATCCGGTGCCAATCCCCATTTCACCCGGATCATCGTATCAAGGCGGATAAGGTCACTCGCAAGTAGCTGGTTTTTGTCGATGAGTGCCACAACAATTCCATGCAGTTGTTCGATCTGCTGTTTGATTTCATCTTTATCTTCGCTCGACTTTCTTACGATTTCTGTGAGTATGTATCGGATCAACCACCAACCACCCGCCGCGAACAAAACCACGGTTGCTACCGGAATGCCTACACTTTCAATGAACCCCGCAACTTCATTCGCTCCGTCCACATGGCAACTCCTTGGGTTTTTCGGATGACATTACTCGGTTTACCGTATCACTGGCAATGTTTCCCGCGAATCCCGTAATGAAACTTGAAAATGCGGAACAATTTATCTGAAACATGACCAGTAAAAATAAAATAATTCGTATCAACAATTTGGAAGCCCGGCGCATATTGCGGCTTTGATATTTTCGCTAATTTTACTATTGCTCTTTTGCGTCATATCCCAAGCAAATACAGAAAATGCGGCAATTAGAATTGCAAAAATTAGAGATAATCGGATCATGGTTTTGGTATATCTGATTTAACTTTGGCGATATGTTCCTGAAACTTATCCATCCCTTGTTCACCGATCATTTCAAGTTGCTCGGTGACTGTGCCGTAACCACCGTCTGTCATGTTTGCAGTCCGCTTATCCACCCAAGATTTTTCCGGGGCAACATAGGGGGTTGGTGTATTGCCAGCATCGATCCATTTTTGAACCATTACCCTGTGGCGATTGCTAATTTTGTCAGGGACGCTTAATTCACCGGCACTGCTCACATCAGCGTTTTTGTTGACCAAAAACCCACCATCTGCTTTGATTTCTACTGTTTTGATTTCCATAATTTTATCCCTTAGTGTCTTGCGTCAGCCATCATAAATGTTGTGTCAACATTGTCTCTTGCTATATACGCACCGCGACCTAATGTGAATATTGCCGACCCGTGAGTGGCAGTAATCTTGATCGAGTTGACCCCAACCTCATCACCAGTGATGGCACTGCCAAGAGTCGCATTAGTCGTGTCATAGATTGTGGTGAATGTGTTGGCGGCGCTGAAAGAGATGGTTGGCGAATCTCGCATTTCTTTGCGCAAGTAAAATGTACACGATGTGTAGCTAGTGGTTCTGTGATAGCCATGCGTGACGACTTCGTATGCATTTTGGTCATAGTTATATCGCTGGATGTAATAATCGACCTGATCTTTCACTGTCGCGAGTGGTTCGCCGACAAAGCTGTCTGGGGCAGAAGCACCAAGATACAGGCCAACCTGAGAAAATTTGCAAAAGTTTGAAGCACTGTCGGCCCCAGCAACTTGGCTGGAAGTACAGTAATCTTTTGCGCCTTCCCATGAATCAGCCGTTCCTTGAAAGTTCGATCCACCATACATACAGAATCCCACTCTCAAACCAATAGTTGTATTAGTTAGAAGCCATGTTCCAGAGCTATCCAGCGTTACTGTTTCTGTATGCTGTTCCCATGTGTCAGCAACGCTTTGCGTGTATTCATAGACATAACTTCTGTCTTCTGCTGAGTTCATAAAGTAGCCGCAGAAAGTTCCAGTTTTCGTATGCTTGTGCCAAAAAGAAAGTGTTACTTGTTGTTGATGCAGGTGAGCAAAATCGGACCCTGTTACCTTGTATTCAATAACCTGAAAATCCCCGGCGGCTACCGCAGATTCAGCAGTTGTAACGTCAATGCTCATAGAATATGTTGAGGCGTGTTTGCTTTGCCCAACAGTAGGAACGTCAGCCAATTGGTCTACATCATGGACAAGTTCACCACCCACATCAAAATTTTCCCACAACGCCGCGCCATAAGCACTATTGGCGATTGCCGTAATATTTCCTTCAGGAAACTGTGTAAAATCGCCATCTATAATAAAATTCCGCGCAGGGGCTGAAGTAACTAAATCTAAAATGCCCTGAACTGTGTCACGCTTAGTATTTCCTGAATCAGTAGCATCGCCATGCATAAAGGTGTCAGACGCTGTGACAGTAGCATCGGTGAAATCTCCGATTAGAGCGTCCTTGAGTTTCGTTTCGTCTACAGCATTGTTTGCAATCTTGTCTGTAGCCACCGTCCCATCGAGTGGCGTTCCCAGCGTGACATCTGAATTGGGCATCGTCACGGTTCTGGTTGTTCCCGATCCAATACTTGAGGCCTCAAAAGCAATTTGCTTGGTGTTATCACCATTGTCTTGGATGCGGAACACATTATCCGCTGGGGTTGAACTTCCGGCACTTCCGGTATTTCCGGTGCGAACAAACTGGACTGTGCAAGCATCGGCATCGGTAAACGATCCAGCCCCTGTAACATATGACACCGGAATTTTGGAATAAGTAGAGGCCGATGTTACCGCGCCAGTTACATTGTAAATCGCAAAAACAGCGGCATCTGCTTGTTTGGTGATTGTGACTGTGCCTCTCAATGCGGTTGTGGTGGAATCATCCCATGAGTCAACGTAGGAATTGATACTGGCTGAGTTGGAATCCACATCGTCCATATACATAATGCTTGCGGAACTAAGTGTGCCGTGATTAAAAAATGTCTTGCCCACACCTTGATCCGCGTCCGTAGTCGTTGATTCATATACCATGTCAAGCCCAGCGGACGGGCCAATAGCTCCCGTGCTTCCTAATTGACCCGAGCGAGTGAACGATATGTACATCGTATCAGCGTTAGACCAACTTCCATTCGAATCAACATGCGTGACAACTGCAGTCAGGTATCCCGTTGAATCAGTCACACTACCCGTTAGCGAGAACACGGCGTATGTTGCCGGAGTGCCGGATTTACGAATCGTTATGTACCCTTCATGTGCCGAATTTGTTCCATCATCCCAGGATGCAATGAAATCGGAAACGTCCGGATTGCCTGTGTCTGATGATACGGCATCGAACGCAATCTGGGTAACACTCGAAATTGTCGCATGGTTGAAACGAATTTCTCCGGTGCCTGGATCGGCCATCGAGGTTGAATTATCGAATACAAATTTGAATGCGGAAGCTCCGGTGGATGCTTCGGCACTGGTCGCGCTGGCCGCACTTGCTGTTGCGGAATTTGCCGAATTTGTGGCCTGGGTGCTGGCAGTCGAGGCCGATGAACTGGCCGAACTTGCCGAACTTGCCGCGGCTGTTGCTGAACTCGCCGCCGCTGTTTGGCTTGTCGTTGCACTGGCCGAGTCGACCAAGAGGACCCACTTGGCCGCATCGGTATTTGTACTGATCGGCACGGATCCGGAACTGGTGTGTGCCACTATGCATAAATAGATATTATTATTATTTGTGTCCTTGATGATATCCCGCTGGGCGTATGCAGTGGAAGCCGCCCAGTTTCCCCGGCTGACTCCAATCTCTTGCGTGGCAATCAGGTTGCCGGACGCATCGAATGATAGTAGTTTGTTCGCCCGATCCGCCGCGTTCTTATCGATCGTAATTGTGCCGGCATCCACCACCGTGTCAGCGAATCGAAAACCATCCTCGGCTTTCGCATCGATCTCCTGGATCAGCATCAGGTTCTTGTCAGCCGTATCCTCCAGGGAAGTTGCGGATAATGCGGAGTTGTCCACATAGTCGGTGGTTTGTGTTCGGGGGAGTTCCCGTATAATCACGACACTCTTGGTATCCGGCGGAGTATTGCCGGACGTAAAGGTGACGTTTCCGCCTGATGCGGATCCGGCTCCCGAAATTGTATAATGGGTGCTCAAAGATTTCAGCGTGCCATCAACATACACCTTGATATCACTGTCGCTGAAAATTCGGAAGCTATATGCGAAAACTGTGGAACTTCCGTTGCCCGTATATGAATTTTTTCTGGTAGTAGTTGAGACAGTCATTATTTAAATCCTAATGGGGGTTGTTGTTGGGCTTTCTTGTAATAATCTCGCCACTCCCATTCGCTCCGCATGTTCATATCATCGGCTTCAAGCGGGCCCCTGGTATCTTTCTTTTGGGCCTTCTTGGCTCTAATACGATCAAACAAGTCTGGTTGATACTTCATCACAATTGGGTCCATCTTGGCAATGTCATTATTATGAAACCCAGCCAATAGTTTATTTTTGGCTTCGGTTTTGTAAGTCCCGAGTATGTTCTTAATCAGAACAATTCTCTCCATATCCGCACCGGTCGGATCACCTGGGTATTTGTCATCCATATCCCCGTGGTACCGGGAATTTTTGGGGCTGATTAATTGAGCAACCGCCTGTTTCATTTTCAAAGGGTTGGAGCCTCGGGATTCGTAATTGTTCATTAGGTAATACCAATGGAGTCGGACCCGAGGGTGCATCTTGACCCCTTCCAGTTTCCGGGGTAAATCACGCATAGGCATGAGGAGCCGATACATTTCATTATCGACCGCATCCGGTGTCGTTTTGGAGTACCGGAAAGGTGACAGAAAATCCGGCCCCCAGGAACCATAATTATAAATCGGCTCATTCCAATAGTTGACCCTCGGCCCGAGTTGTTTAGAGAGTCCCGGAATATTGCTGGCCATCACTTCCCACATGCCCATGAATCCATCCATTGAATGCTGAAATTCACGATGTTGAGTTTCGGACAGTGATGTGTTGAGATCCTTAACAATTCTCGGGATAACCATTGTCACAATGTTGTCCACATATTTAGGCGATCCGCTAACTGAATTTGGATCCATGACGGTTGTCATAAACTCATGGAAGTTTTTAGCAAAATTCTTGTTGATCAGATTGTTGGCCATCACCTCATAGAGCGTAGCCCTCACCTTATTAAGTTCACCTTCTCCGAGGTCCGCAACCAACTCATGCCAGTTTTGGGCAAGATCCGCGGTCGCACAAAAATAAGTGGCCAACGGTTCAATGGTATTAAAACTGTAAGAATGAATCGCGCCTTTGTTATCCCGGATGCCGATTGAGCATGGTTTGATTCCGGCATTCATTTCGACCATGCGCTGGGCACGCTGATTTTCTTTTCCTTCCACATCAATTGCCACACCATATTTTCCAAAACCGTGAAGCGTTACATCATCGGAGAAAAAGTTTGTGGCCAATCCGGTAGCCGATGTCACATACATACTCGCCACGCCCCATCGTCCGAGTGCTTCATCTTGTTTGGCCCCACCGTTTTTACCCATGATGTCATCCCGACTTTTCTTTGTAAGATTCATTAAATGAAAATTATATTTCTGTACGTTGATCGGAGTTTTTACAAAGGCGAGAATCATGTGAGCCCATGGGATGCCCCACCCCAAATTTGAAAGTTTCTCGCGGCCTTCCTGGAGCCATTTTCCAACATCTCCGAGTGCATTCTGGAAGGTTTGAAACTCCGCCAGTGTTTCTCCGGCTTCGATCATTTTTGGTGATCGCGCCTTGAGAACTTCCTGGACGGTTTCCATATGTTTTTCCCGAGTAATCACACCCTCCTCAAGTAGCATCCCAGCCCGGCGATAAGCATAATCCAATTCGCCAAGGCCCTTGCTGTATGTCTTGGCAAATTCATCCGCGCTATGTAACAGCTTCCCGGGGTAATCCAGTTTCTTACCCCACCAATCAATTCCGCGTGCAATCGCTCCGCCCTGTTTCAAATCTTTCGGAAAGATAAATCGCTGGATGTACTTGTCTTTCAGCTTGGGATTGTTGTGGAGGTTTTGCAGAATTTGTTGCATCGATTCAGCATTCACAATTTCCGATGGCATTTTTTTGCGCTCCATCTTGCCCATGTCCAACTGGGTCGGTGCGTTGTATGCCTTCCGCGCCACTGCAAACGATTCCGGAAGAAGTTGTTTCAATACTTGGAGAGTGTGTAAAAATTCCTTTGCGGTCTTGCGGTCCTCTGTGTCTTTAAAGATTCGATTTATAAAAGGCATTCGCGAGAGAACATTACGGCGTACCGGAGAAGCCATTGCGGCAAATCCTTGCGTGCCTATGTAATCCGCTGTCACAAATCCGTTTGATAAAAAGTTTGCCGCATGGGTCCGGAAAGACGAAAGCATAAACGGATAAAAGTGCGAAAAGAATACCTCTCGCATCCCCGGAATCTCTTCGGCAAGTTCTCCCCAGGCTTGGGCGGGGGCATCATCTCCGGCAATTAAAAGAGTCTTGGCAAATTGTTGGGCTGTTAAATTGCCTGGAATTTCCGGAGCCTCGGTCATCATTGTTTTGGCAAAATCCTCGATGCTTTCCGTTTCCACACCGGGACGTTTAATTCGTTGCGCTGTTAAGGTTCGGGCGATACTCGCTTGCAAACCTTCCTTCTGTTTGTTGACAATCCCAAAATTTTGGATGGCCGTCATAAACATTTCATCGGTGATGCTCGGATCACCTTCCGCGGCCAGCTTCGTCATCTTGTGAGCATAAGCCGCCGTTTGTAGCCACACATCTTTGACCTTGAGCATCCCCGCGGAGTTGTCCCAATCTTCCGGTTTCAACTTCATCACATCTTTACTGCCCCATTTCAGCTTTTCAGCCTTGGCAATGATCTCATCGAATGTGATTGTTTCCGGTACCGAGTCTTCAAGATCTAAGGCTCTAACCAGGAACTTCCGGAAGTCCTCCCCGAATTGCCCCGAGTTTTCTATGGTGCCGAAATTGACTCGCTCATGCTTGCCATAAAGATCCACGTTCTTATAATCGATGTCATCCTGGCGAGAAAGAAATTCGGCGGTATCAGGGGGGAGATCAAGAGGTTTGTCTTTTAGATTTGTATCTCGGATGTAGAGCTCGGTCGCTTTGCCATAGGCTGGGCGAGGCTTATCCGGTGCCACGGTTCGGCCTGGGGGGGGATCGGATTTAAACAGTTTGCCTAAACCTTTGAGAATACCTGGTCCAAACAAGCCAGCTTGTTGAAATTCCGGTTCCTGATCGGGGTCATACACGGCGGGAACTGCAAGAGCTCCGGCCATGATATTGGGATTTGCTGGGTCGAATGTTCCGGGGTTGAACTTGGATTTAATTTGTGTGGGTTTAAATGCAACATAAATATCGCTAAGTTCCCCAGTAGCCCCAACCGTGTCATCAATGTTTTTTATAATAATTCCATCGTGCCCATCTTTTTTTGCCTGTTTAACAACTCGACCCATTTCAACAGCATCAACAATTTTTCCTTTTGGTTGATATGCGAATGGGTTTTGTAAACTTAAATATGTTTCAACTAAATCACCAGGTTCATCCCCAATGATGTCACCATACGCACGTTCGTATTGATATTCGCTTGCAACGCTCTCCGAATTAGAAAAAAAGAATGCATCTTCCACCTCAACCGTTTGTTTCGGATCAAATTTTAAGAGCCCTTTTTTAATACTCCCATGATAAACAACCAGCGGCTTACCTTGTTCATCCACAACCTTGGAATCCTTGAACCACTTTTTGAATTTCTTGGTGTCGGTGTTAAGCGGTTTAGCAAGAGCTCCGGCTAGGCGTTCTCTTCCAGGAACCGGCGGCGTTCCTCCCGTTCCTTCTTGGTAAGATCCCGGTCGACTTCCCAGAGGTCCACTTGTTGCAGACGTTCGGCCAAACGGTCGAGTGAGGGTAGACCCTTCGGGGTCTGGTAAGATTTCTTTGAGGGTGTTTGCTTCGACATTGATATTTCCTTTCGCAACAAATTCAGTATACAGGGTCTCATCTAGTTTGACAAGTTCTTGGCCTTCTTTTTTTCTGGCAATTATTTGAGGTTTGAGTCTATTTTGAAATAAAAGAACCTCATCAACCTGGCTGGCGTATTGCTCAAAATTTTCTGAAACTCTCTTGTGCCCTGCCAAAAGAGTTTTTGGTGGTACCCAACGATTGTTTTGATTAAATCTTGTCATAGACCGCACCACCGCTTCGGCCGGATTAATAGTCACACCTATCAAATGGATTTTATAACCAGCCGCTTTGAGTTCTTCAAACAAGGCTTGGGCTTTTTCCGGGTTTGGCAATACGCGATCAAAGACAACATCTCTATTTTTTGCAATCAACGCATCTTTCACACGATCAGCCAGAATTGCACTTTCTTCATGCAATACTGCCGCCCACCTAGAATCATTCAGTTTTTTGAACTGGTTGTATTCCGGCAACATTTCCTTAATATCATCCGCATTAATTTCAACAACGCCCGGCTTGATATCACCATCCTTGCGCATTTGAGCATCCACCGCGCCTTTTCCAGATGATGCACCACCCGCCTTTATAAAAGCATCTGGCTGACGGCCCTTTATAACCTTGGACCCTTTCACCATATCCCTAACAATTTTATTTCTGATCTTTTCCCTTGCCGGAGTATTGATCAAATATGTTTCTTGTAACAAAGGATGCCCGTCCGGTAATGTTTGAGGTTGTGGCGGAATACCAAAATTCGGAGCATCGGAATCTGGTAACCATTCATAATCTTTAATCACGCGCTCCTTACCGTCCGCATCTCGAATCTTGATTAAATTTTTAGGATATGTTTTGCCGCTTTCCGGAAAAATTAATTGACCACTAATCGCACGCCGTTTGCTAACAAGCGGATCCATAATTGCTCCCCGCTCATTGCCCATGTTCTTCCGCCAGCCACGCCCGAACTTGTCCATGTACTTTTCAAACTTTTGATTTTTCGGCCACTTGGATTTCACCTCGGTCAAGAGCTCGGCAACCTTTCGGATTGCTGGATCCGCCGCTTTACGCCCGTAGGATTCCGGAGTGAATACCTTCTTGATGAATTGTTTGATCGGCTCTTTGTTCTGGATGGCCAAACCCGCACCCCCGAGGATACCGCCAATCATCAACCCCTCGGCCACCTGGATTGCTCGGCCCATGTTCTGGTCATGCTGGGTGGAATCCATGAACTCAACAAAATCCTGTATTGCTCCGGGGTCAAGATCCAATTGATTAATCATTGAAAACAGACCGCCATCCGTGGGATCAAATACCAGGGCATCGGCGGCCATACTCGGAGCCAATAGTTTCTTGGTATTCGCAATCATCTGGACCCCTTTGAGTCCCGTATAAAACTGTGCGAATCCCACGCCGATATCTTCCCACCAGGCATTTTCTTCCGGAGAAAAAAATTGTCTCTCGCGGAAGTCCTGGGAACTCCCGAATATACCTGGCAACCCACCAAGAAATTGGCCTTCCTTTTCAACCAGACCGAGCCTTTCCATATCCAGGCCGAGGTCATAAAATTTGTTTTGGAAATCATCCGGGGTGTTCTTGATGAAAAATTTAAGCGTACTGCCCACGGCATTCTCAATGGCTTGTCCCGGAATAGAAACAATGTTTTTCATTTGTCCGGTGATGCTCGGATCCTTTTGGACCTTCATGCTAAGATCCGCAAAGTGTTCCATGATCATCCCCATCGTAGGATTAAGAGGCATTCCCCGTTCATCCTTTTTCATCATCACGGGTTCTTCCCCTTCGATGATTGGTTTGACCATGGATTCGATATCACCATCCTCATTCATTTCCAAAAGGGAGGACTGACCCGTTTCGCTAAACTCATTCATTTCATAACGCCGAACGGCTGTGTCCTGGTCGCTGACAAAATCCATAGCATCGCCAACTACCATCGGGAACTGTGCTTCTTCCTTTAGGGGTTCCGTTGGCTCTTCTGGTGGGCGGTCACTCCGCAAATAGATTTTTACATCAGGCTGTTTGTCTTTAGTTGCCATTATTGTTTTCCTTGAATATCACCGACCTGTTTCATAAATGATTGAAAACTCTTTTTAAAACTTTCCGGATCATTTCCCATTGCATCATTTTGTAGGGCTAACATTGCAAGGTCTAATAAATTTATTAAACCTGTGTCATAACCTTTTGCTTCCGCGTCCGCTTGCAAAGTTCGAAGTGCTTTTTCTGCCCCAGCCAGTTGTCGGCTAAAATCAAATTGAGGAACCGGAGGCACATCGCGTGGACCAGGGACGTTAACGGCTGGGTTGTCAGAAAACATTTCCGCCAATATTTCCGATTGAGGAACCGGAGGTACATCGCGTGGACCAGGCACTGTAACGGCCGGGTTGTCAGAAAACATTTCCGCTTGTCTCGGATCCGCCTTTACTGGTGCGGGTTTCGGAGGTGCCGGAGTAGGTTCGGGAGTCGCGGCCTCGGGTTTCTTTTCCGGAGCGGGTTCCGGGGTTTGGCCGAACAATGATTTGTACAACTCGGGAAATTGTTTTTTACCCATTTCTTCCCATTCATCGGGTGTAATATTTCTTAATACCTTTTCAACGCCCGTTAGTTCTTTGGGTTTTTCTGGTTGATTTGCTTGTTCGATTGCTCTTTTAACGTCTTTAACTTTTTGTGATAATCCGGAGTAAGTTGCCAATGAATTGATTGAGTCATTCGCTTGCCTAATCTGATCCTTGGATAATGTACTAAGGTTCGCTTGTAATTGAGCTCTCATTTCCACCACATCCGGATAAATCTTATTGCCCTCCTGGACAACCACACCCGGAAAATCCGCCAGGTTGGATGCTCGAACAAAATCTCTAAAAAAGATTTGAGAGCCCGGATCGGATGGGTTCCCGTTGTTCCCCGAATAATCATCAAGGAGTTGGTTGACCCGTTTGTTCCAATCAAAGTTTTGAAACTTTTCAGGTTCTTTTAATAGCCGGTTCACATCATTCCCAAACAAACGCCAAAGTGCTTTACTTCGGAGTGCCGCCGCTCTTGTATCCAACGGGTCAAGTGGAACCGGGGCTTGCCTAGTCAGCATGTTTTTTGCTTGCGTGTAGTTTGATGATTTTAATAATTCTTTATTGTTGTTGAGATTAGCAAGATCAACAATTCTTTTGTTTCTATCGGTTTCACTTATTTTTTTATTAGTTGCAATATTCTGTGCACTCGCCGCAAGGTCTGATTCGCCAGGATTATTGAGGTGTTGTATTTGTTCAAACTCAACCTTTGCCAGCTCTTCCGGATCGGTATCTCCTGGCTTTACTTCTCCACCGATGACAATTCCCTGAATAAATTTATAATCATCTTGCATACCCGCATCTTCATACTCAACCTTGTGATCCTTCGCCCATCCCTTGCTGGTGAATAGTCCCTTAAGTGCCATGCCAAGATGGCCGATGTACTTCGGTTCCAATTCTTTGCGTGCCTCGGCCTCTTCTTCACTTTCTATTTGTTCTTGCCGGAAATTATTGTCTCTCATGTGAGCAATATCGATATCGTTAAGCTCTTTGAACATCCCCCCAACTTCCCCTGGGGTGAGGCCAAACTTTTCGCCCATATCTTGATTTAAAAATTCCATCCCCATTTTTGGGTTTGCTTCAAAAGCCCCGGTCAATTCATCAATAAAATCTTTGCGAGTAGACTCTCGCGTTGAGGCTTTGACCGCCGGATCAATCTTTGAGTTTTCAAATATATTATCGAGGAGTTGTTTCTTTGCTATCAAAGAATCCCATTTCGCTCCCTGGAACATATAAACAGGTTCACCATCCGTGTTAAGATTGCGCGGAACAATATCCGCCATCTCTGCGGCTAATGCGCGGGAACCATCCTGATAAGCAACAACCGTGCGCGATTCGCTGACCTTGCCCCGAGTAGTTTGCGCTTTTAGTTTTAAGGCCATTACCTGGGGAATATAGTTACTACTCAAAGCGGCCCCGGTTTTGTTATCGACACGCGATTGCATATTCGGAATAATCAGATCAATTTGTGTGTCAATTCCTTTCCAGTGTTTTTCCCAGGCTGTTTCTAGCCCAGCCCCATGATGATAATCTTCACCGAATACCATTTCTTTCTTTTCAAGTTTTCCCTTAACATCATTGATTTCAGTTAAGACATCCATTTGCGCTTCCATGCTTTGCTTTGCCCGTGCGTTGGCCTGTTCCTTTTCTTGCATCGGAAGGAACACATCATTGAGAAGTGTGTTCCCCAATTGGGCAACCATCGCGCCTTGCTGACCAAAATTTGCCGGATTCATTTGCTGGGTCAGCGGAGTTCGCACTTGAATATTAGCAGTGCCAACTCTGCCCATGAGAAGCCCCCCGGCCGTTCCAGGTGGTGGAGTAATATTTTGTGCATTGATTGTGGGGATTTTTGCCATGTTATACGTTTCCTATTTTTGCGGCACCACCGAGAATTGTTGATCCGGCACTGATCAGCCCGGCTGTTTTAGTTGCTCCCGCTTGATAGCCAATGACACCAGCCTGTGATGTGAGTGCTTGTCCGGCTATTGTTCCCTGGCGAATTGTTTCGGATGCACCGGAACGATAACGTCCAGCCTCGATGCCAGCCTGATAATTTTGCATTTTTGCTTGTTGCCTGAATTTGTACGCTTCCATTTCACCGAGTGACATAATATTTGCTTCGTTCGCTTCTGCCATGAACTCGGAATCGGCCTCGACCACTATGGCCGATCCAGCAAGCTGTACTCCGGAAAATCCGTAGAGTGATGCTTGCTCTCCGCGTAATCTTTTAGCATCACGCCTGGCCGCATCGCGCTGGAACCTAGCACGTTGCTCACTTGCCATGGCCTCATTTTCTAAAACCTGGGCGTTATAGGCGGCAACTTGCTCCGCTTGCCTCGCTTCCATTTCTAAAACTTGTGCGTTGTACTCCGCATTTTGTCGCTGAACAATCGCATCACGCTCGGCAATCTGTGCGTTTTGTTGCATGACCGCGGCTTGTTGCTGGGTTTGCTGAATTTGCCCACCCGCCATCATGCCAATACTTGCGCCTCCGAGCATTGCGGCACCAGCGGAAATACCTAATGACGTTAGGGTTGCCGCTGGGACCGCGGCTCCAGCGGCGGCACCTACGGCGGCTAATGCTATTGGTGCCATGATGTTCTCCCATACATGAGGTAATCTTCACCTTGAGGACCATAACCGCGTAACCGGCCTTCGAATTTCATTCCTAAAAATTCAACCAGGCGAATCAGATTCGTATGCCCGTGAAGCACCGTGGTTTGAACTCTATGCATTTGATGTGTATTCATAATCTTCCCGAGAAATCTTTTCACGTTTCGGATAAACCACAATTTATTTTCAGCAAACAAATCGGATCCGAGAATCCATCCTTCTCCAACTCCGGGCCACATTATGATGACCCCGGCAAATCCAGCAACCTTCCCATCCACCAACCCCGTATAAGCGGGTCCGGATGCATCCACCCGGAGCCTTATTTCGTTCAATACTTTTCCCATCGATTCCTTTTCAAAATCCCGAAATTCAATCATGTCCCAATGCTTTGGTTCAAACGGAACAATTTGATATTTCATTATTGGGTCACCGTGAGTTCTCCCGTAATATTAAGAATCGTCAATGGCAATCCTTGTTTCTGTTTAATGGTGAGCTCGAGATCGTCCGGATCCCAGCCGAGTTGTGTAATGTCTTTTATTCCGGTGAACATCGGCGGAGGATTGTCGAGCAAATCAGATGTGATCCGGAAAATAATATCCTGGCCATTGATCGTCAGCCCGACTGTTTCGTAAACATTCACCTGGACACGGTTCCAACTTTTCTTGAGCCCAACCGTGGACCCGCCACCTTGCAATTCAAACTCCGGTGATAATGTTGTGAGTGTTGTTTCATAGCCCAGGCCGATATAAGCATCGGTCCTTCCGTTCCCGGTAATACTTACAGCCCCATCCGCAACGGTCGCATCGGGATAGACCGCTTTGTCGGTAGAATCCCCGGCAATGATCTGGACCCGCTCGCCTTCCAAATGTTCAAGCCCGGAGAATGTTGTCGCGGCCGCACCGGAATAAACCAATCCGGAATCAACCGAGATGGCCGGGTTGATATATTCAATGAATCTTTTTGTTGTTTGATTGACTGTGCGCTTCACCGAGCACCACACTTCATCACTCAATCCATCAACCGAGGGAATGCACGCGACACTTTCGACTACCGCATTACTTTCATTGGTAACAGCCAGGCGAGTGGTATCGGAACTGGTAATGGTGAGGAGCCCGACTTTGTGCTCGGTTTCTTCAATCGTAACCACGGCCGCCCCCGGATTGGCAACGGTGAAATCAGCGTGTGCGTTGATCGCTGTAAAAATATTATCAGCGGTTGTATCGTTCGATTCGTTCGGACGAAATCCGAGAGAGCTCGATGGGGAAGATCCCCCGGCCGCTTCGGATGTGAATGTCACCGAGGTGCCATCAGACTTGTTGAGTGTCAACGTGGTGCCAACCGCAATATTTGCGTAATCGGAAACCGTGATAGTAGCGTTACCAAAATATCCGCCGACCGGATGCTTGGCCCATGCGATAACATTCTGATCACGTTCATAAGTAACATTGATCAGCGTTCCATCGGCACGCACCAACCACACCAGGGTATCGGGTTCTTTCTGGTAAGCCATGTCAACGATGCCGCCAGCCGTAATATGTTCGGATAATATTGTAAGATCCGGAGCAACCAACCCATCGACATCCAGGTTGAATGCGAGTTCCCTTAATTTTGTTCCGGCACGTTGCATATATAAAACAGCGCGGCCAGCTTCTATCGGGGAAACATTGTTTGAGCCGTACCGGGTTTGTGGAGTGACCTGTACGTTTGTAGGGGTGACAGGGGAGGATCCGCCGGACAATGCAAACTCACCACCGACCGTTCCGACTAACAGCCCGGAACTGGATCCGACCAGCCATTGAATCACATTGACCTGGCTTGCGGCCAGGGCAAACTCAATTGCATCATCCGAGGCACCCGAACCCACGGCCATGTTCTCAAAGTCACCGGATTTGGATGCCCATATTGTTTGAGGATTATCGTTCGATCCAGCCCAGTACAAGCGCTCTTCGAAAAAGGTAACACAACCAGGATATTCACCAGCGGATCCGGCAAAACTTGCGGGTGGGGTACCAAAAGAAATAGTCGAAATCGTCCAGGATGTGTGTGAGCTCCGGGTGATCTTTCTCGGACTGTGATCACGCGAGGCAATATACAGTGTGTCGGCCGACTGACAAAATTTCAGATCAAATAATTGTGCTTCGGTGTATGGCGTGGTGACCTCTACCGGTTTGCCACCGGTTCGCACTTGGCCATTATCCTTGTAGACTCGCATATACAGATTGCCGAATTCCAACATGTACGATTGAGTCGTTGAAAATTCAAATTGAAAGACTCGGACCTTCTTATCGTAATCCCCCGTTTTCAATGTGACTTCGTCAAGTGTGTGAGTTGCGCCGGTTGTATGTTTCCAGCCTAGAAAGGTATCGGTGCTTTGCGCGGTGAATTCCATCGTATGAGTACCGACCGCAAACTCGGTGGAGGCATACACATGTTCGCCACCACTACCATTTCCGATCTGCAAACTCATAGCCCCGGTGCCGATCACAAATCCCAAAACATAACGCTGGCCCTTTACCGTAGTGATTTGTTCCTCCGCCCATCCATAATTCGAGGCATCAACCGAAACAATATTCATCAGGTTTGTTGCATGTGCGATTGAAGATCCGGAACCGACACTTTTGTTTGTCCATCCGGTAATATTCGATGCGAATGTTCCGTTCGGCATCATTTCGGAACCCGTGGCCGTGACCTTGGTGTGAGCAACAAAATTCATTCCGCCCCTACGTTTCACACCACCATGCGGAAGCACAAAAGCATTCTCCATGGTCTTGAGTGCATTGCCATATTTCGCAACATCAACCCTGCCCAACAACCTGGGAGAAAACTCACCGGCTGTGAAATTTGTTTGTACTGGAAAAACTTTAGGCATTAAGAGCGTAACCTCGCATCAAGTAAAGTTTCACTTTGAATTTCTTCCGGAGTTCGTTCCTGGCTATCGACACTCATTGCATCGGCCATGGAGTTCCGGAACATTTGAAACATTGCCTCGGTGGTTTCCCGGCTTCTTGTAATAGGGAAAGCCATTCGGTATGCCAGGAGATCAACAAGTGTTTTCATGAACATCGAATCGAACTCATTAGGATCCGTAATGCGCCCGACAAAAATAATATCGATTGAGGAAACATCCGCATAAATGTGTCGAGCCCGACATTCAAAATTTGTTTCGTTATCCGATGTGTCGTAAACATTGATCACTCGCAAACAATAGGGATCAGTCGGCATTAAAAATTTGTATAGCCAACCAATGACCGGAGTGCCGGTAACAGCGGCGAGGTTTGCTTCCTGGATTGCAGAATTCCAGGGATGTTGCCGGAGTAAATAATCGAGCTCGGTATCGTAGATGCGATTGCAAAGAACCGCTGTCGTACTTGTTTCAGTCAAAGAGGCGATCGTGTTTGCCCCTAAGAGATTTAAAGCCTCATTACAAATATCAACTTTTGATGGCATGAGAATTCCTTTTTAAATTCAGAATGCAACCGAGCCCCCGGAAGGCTCGGCCACAAACAGAATCAATTACCCTTTGCAATACATAATATGTAGGTCAAAGGTATCAGCCGCTAATGATGTGCCAGCCCCGAGAGCGAGGGTTAAAACCATCTCTCCGGTTGTGACATATCCCGTGTCATGCGTTCCACTTTCATGGAAGTGCGTAACAGTCCTGGCAGAGTCCGCCGCGATTGCAGAACAAAACGCATCCGCATCGACTGCCACTGCAGAACCATCGGTTTGGGCCGTATGAGCCGCGTATCCCACGTTTACCGTGGCACTCGACTCAAGGTCAGAAATGATAATAAAAGATTGAGGAAGAATGCGGACCCCGGAAGGGATCTTCATCAACTCAACCG